>Ga0335073_10000219_pt1 | contig 72234 bp, 95 predicted proteins | sample Lox_Sample_22_FD_207093 | JGI IMG/M metagenome (GOLD analysis project Ga0335073, IMG submission 207093) | Soil microbial communities from Loxahatchee National Wildlife Refuge, Florida, United States - Lox_Sample_2.2 | ecosystem: Environmental > Terrestrial > Soil > Wetlands | place: USA... | reverse complement strand
GACGTTGCAGGAAATATACACGTGGATACAAGATCACCATCCCTATTACCGAGGACGAAATAAAAGTTGGCAGAGTAGTATTCGACATAATCTCATTTCGTCACCTGCATTCGTACATTATCCGCGTCCGGGCGAAGATCCCACTGATCGAAAGAAGGGAAAGAGAGGCAAAGATGAGTGGGGAATAAGTCCTGAATATGAAGGATTAATTGGAGATTTAAGTGCCAAGGAAGCTGACGTGGAAAAACTTTCTACAAAGTTGAATAAGAAGAAAGCAGCTGCTCCACCGAAAGTGAAACCTCCGAAAAAGACTGCTCCCCCTGTGCCTGCCAAAGAATCGCAATCAACACCGACACCGGCTGCCACAACAGAAGATAAATCGAAATTGGAGGCATTGGTCAAGAATATACAAGGCAAAGGAGTCGATATTGGCGCTTTAATGCAAGAAGCTCTTGCTAAAATGAAAGGACTTCCTATTGCAAAACCACCAATTCCCCCCGTACAACCACCAGCAAAACGAATGAAACCTAATGTACCTGCAAAACCATCTTCGGAGTCACCTCTTCCGCCAAAACTAAACTTCTCGCCTCCACCACCTCCTACTCCGCAGTCATCATCTACTAGTCAATCACAAGTTCCTCTAGCAATGCCTCAACCACTCCCATATACCGTCCCGATACCTCCTCTTGGATCAACGAATAATGTTCAAGTAAAGAAGGAATCGACTCCGATCGCTGCTCCTGCTCCATCGATTACTCCTGCTATTCCAGTATCAGTGGTAAAACCAAAGCCTAGTACGAGTCCTGTTCCTCTACCGATAGCCTCTTCAGCGTCGCCGGCTGAGACAGTCGACGAGAGACCATCCGTATCCGAGGCTAGCCCTGAAGTATCCGAGGCTAGCCCTGAAGTCAACGGTATTAAAGAAGAAGCTACACTTCCTGTGAAAACGGAACCGAAAGCAGTGGAGACAGCAATATCAAGGCGATCAACAAGGGGACAGAAGAGGGGTTTAGAGTTGTGAAGGGCATTGTAAAAAGTTAGAAAAGTTTTTTTGGGTGCATCAGCGATGGCGTTTTTGGAATCTTATATTGACCCTATTTTAGAAGTCATGTATATGTCAATCTAACTCGAGTCTGTACTACTAATCCGACTATCTACAATCATGACCCCATTCAATCCATGGATTAGACTTATAATGTCTAAGACTGACTAGACTTCAAAGTCCCATCCAGAGCATCTTTGATATATCCCTCCATCGTACGACAGGGTTTTCCTAAGAGCCACTCCAAAATATTCTTATTTCCAACCAAGCCCCAACGATCGTAGTAAAAGAACATCCTATGGAATCGATCTTCCTTGTCTCGATCTCCACCACTTGCCTTTTTAGCAACAGTTCCTCCATCGATCTTATTCACCTTGACCTGTTTCCCACTGACCTTGGCAATTAACGCAGCATAATCAACATAACTCAAATTCTCTCCACACAATTCATATCTCGCTCTATAATGTTTTTCCGGCTCAGAGAGAATCCTCTGAATCACCTCCGCCATATCCCTCAAATCAAGAAACCCCATCTCATTCTCAGGATTATAAGTAACAGGCAACACCCCATTCTTGGCAGCCTCCGCCGGATCAGTATTCTGCAAGAAGTGGGTAGGTTGTAGAATCGTCCAATTCAACGAAGACTCAAGGAGAAACTCCTCAATTTGACGTTTAACATCGTGATTTAGTAATTTCGAGCGAATGGGATGAAGAACAGAAGAAAAGATGAAATGCTTTACTCCCGCTTTTTCAGCTGCTTCAATTACAAGGACACCCATGTGTGGTTCGTGAACAGTCATGGGAGGACTAATGTGGAAAACTGTGTCGACGCCTTGCATTGCTTTGTCGAGATCGCTTGCGAGCATGAGGTCGCCGACAAAAGTCTCGAGATTGTTTGCATGACTGAAATCTGCTTTCAGGGCGTCGGCGCCAGATGATGAATGAACGAAGGCACGGATTTGCAAGTTGGGATTTGCGAGAAGAACGGGGAGAGTAGTGCGACCTTGTTTGCCGTTTGCAAGGGTAACGAGAATAGTCTGTTTAGGTGCCATTTTTTGTCAAGTGTTCAAGTGTTCGATGGTGAGGTTTGACGATTTCTGTGCCTGATTGAATTGCATCATAGCGGTTTGCCACACCGCCGGGCGGGCGATCCATCAATTGCGGCGCGCACGTAAATTGGGATATGAACGAGATCATGCAATTGAATTATGGTATCTACCTAGCTTTAAGCCTTTCTTTGCCCCTTTACCCAAGTTTGGAATCCCTGTGCTTTTCGTCTAGTAACTTCATCTTTCTCTAGCAATGTAGCTCTCATCGGCATCCCTTGTTTCGCAATAGACGTAGCTGCTTCATACAACTTGAGATCCGCGTCTTCCAAAACATGTTTATTATCATACATTCCCTCAACATAGGCCGTATATTCCGGATGCGCTTTCTCAGGAACGGACATCGTCAAGGCCTGTGGATGTGTAATATATCTAAAATCAGATTTGAAAATACCGGCAACGGCTACCGTTCATATTCTTTTGTCTCGTCCCTTGAAATTTTGGGATCTAGTAAGCCTTGTACAATATGTTCAATTCCGTCCTTGGTCTCTTTATTTTGGTCTTTATCTCCTTTCTCATCTGGTTTAAATGTGACTCTGCGCTCTTCTTCCTCATGATGTGAACCTAGCCAGCGATACAATGACATTCGTGGGCGATGACGAGTGTCATCTTTCTTTTGTTCTTCTTGTAATGCAGGAAGATGTTTCCCTGGATCGACAGGTACATTCTGTGGTTTGAAGGGACTCAAAACAGTGTTCTTGTCATGTCTATCTTCAATCACATATCAAAGAGGGAATGATACTTTGGATGGAAATTGCGTAATGTCGAATTCATGTAGAAGGAAAAGATCTTTTGGATCGAAGACAAGGTGAAAGGACGGTAATATTCTTGCCACATCTCCTCTTGTAGAATCTCATATGTTTTCTTTTGTTGTTCGACTAGTTGACGTGAAGATTTAGGCGACAAGGGCTGCTTTCGATCGATATTTTTCTGATCCCACCAATTGATATAACTATAATTAGTCTCTCATGACAAATAGGATACCTTCGAGGCTTGTCTTCTGCGAAACGAGGATCAATATGATGGAGATAATAGTCAGTGGTCAGTTCCCAAAGTGTCGGCTGTCCCTTTTCTATTGTATAATTCCCCAGAAACAGATTAATAGCTTCCTGTCGTTGAGAATCGACAAAAGAATTGCTGTAATATCGACGAATACTTTCAATCATATCCCGGGAATGACTAGACCACTGGTTGGTCTTCCGATACGTCTCCATCGTATTCACAAGATGCGATCCTCCATATTGCAAAGCAATCGTATCTCCATGATCATGAAACATCTCCATCAACAAATTCACCGCGTCAGTATCATATGCCAAATCCGGTTTATCTATGATCCCAAGTTCATATAATTGTAATCCGAGCGCACGTTTCGCAATGATGAACTGGCATGCATTCGTTCTATCAAGACAATCGACACAATTTGTTCGACAAACTCCTCGTTGCAAGCACTTTGAGGCATCTGTCTCTGCACCATTATGGAAAAATCCGGTAGATCGAAGGACGTCTTCTGCTATTGCTTCGAGTTTCTCAATGACATCTTGATCGCGACTTTTGGCTGCTCGTGCCATGTCCCATGCGATGTACTTGATCCGACTTTCAGCGGGGAGAAATTGATTGAGATAGTTTATAGCTTGAGAATATTCATTCCCCAGAATTGATTCTCTTGGCGTTCGTTCTTTTTGCTACCCATTAATCAGTGTCAGATAAGAATAAACCTTAATGAGACTTAATGCGATGATGGGAGTCCCGTATCTCTCAAACATTTGATTGAAATGCAACGCGGCAGCACTGAAAAACGGGTCGACAACATTTACTACGATCAGAATGGGGATCGAGCGGGGATTACATTCGATCGGCGGTTTTGGACTCATGCTAGTGACATCTTGAGTCCAGTATAATGGAATACTTCCGCGATGTTGGACGTAAGAGGTCCAGTGGGGATTTTCATACGCTCCAGCTCCAGGTGCATGGAATGACGTCGTCAAAAGTTCGGAGACGATCTGCTCGGTCTCAACTTCATTCGCAACGTAGCCCTGATATGAGATGAGTATTAACGATGAAGTACCTTATCGTTTACACCTCGCTTTAAGAATCGGGCTCCTGCAAAGTAACGCGATCGACGTGCAATCACGCAGACATAAATCGAGCGTCCATACAGCGAGATTTCTATATAAGCTAAGTTGGAAAAGGAACATACTTGCTTGATCCACAAATCCGTGGATAATAGGAAGACACCAATTCGCCATTGCTCTCGGTTGTTTCTCTCCAGATTGTAACAGAAAATGATTCCACACAAACATATCGTTATAACCCATCACCTCTTCATTACTCCCATACCACTGTCCCTTCTCGAACAGTTCTCGTTGCCGAAGAATATTCGATTGTAAAGTCCTTGTGATATCATACGAATAACTGAAATAAAATGTCTTACTGATGTCCAAATGATCCAATGTACTCAAATAGCGTGCCTCTTCGGGATTCTTATCAGTCTTCCGAAGCTCATCTGATGCAATTGAAATTAATCTTGTCTCATCGATATGATACACATAGTGGCCTCCCAATAGCGCAACGGGACTTCGTTTGGTGATAACTGACATGTAATAACCAGCAGTGAAACGGATAAAGCCAATTATTCCCCAAGCTGTAAGAACTTTCTGTAGTCCTCCCGTTCCTTTATTTCCATCATCTACCGCCGCCAGAATCTTTGCAGCTCCTTTATGCGTATAGACTGTTTCATCTTCCATGAGACCTAGCTCTCCAGGTTCAACCGTCCGATCAATCTTGAGGATTCGATTGTGAGTTTCAGTCTGATTAGACCCCAGGATATAAAATCTCTACCATGTTAGCATTGACATAGAAACAAGAAACTACGGATTTCGTTTCGAAAAGCTGGAATTTGACTAGTCTTGTGCTTGTTCTTGATGTTGTATCTCTTGGATCTTCGAGAGAATCGTCGGGTTCTTCTACGGACTTTCCTTCTCGAGGAATGGATTCCATGGTACTGCTTGTGGAGAGGGTGGTTGAAGCCTCTCTTGGAGACTGAGTATCGGCAGCATCAGCAAGCTGACTGATGCTGGCATCCACTGTCTCCATTCTCACAAGCGCTTCGTCATTCAAGTTTGTGGATGTTGATCGACTGTAACTCGGGAAACGCTGAAAAAACACGCAAGTTTTAGGGTCTGATATGGTCTGACGCTTGCCCTAAAAAGTGACGAAATTACTTCACGTCGCGTCAAAGCTCGTCGAAGACAACCGGTGATCGTTAAAACAAAGAAATAAAGCGACAGTTATGAGGTTTTTCCAACAGCATCCTCGATTATAAGAAGATTCAAATTGTCTTCAGATATAGACATTTGGCATCATGGCAGGGAGTCATATGAAGGTTCTTGCTGCTCAAATCTACAATGAACAGAACATTGTATGTTGCAGCCTCGAGAGGTGCTAATCCCAAGGTTACATATCGCCTGTTAAGTCGTTTACTGGGTGTTCATGTCAACATTGCGAAGCAGTATATTTAAGTCTAAGTGTTCTTCCATTAATGCTTAGGATGTTACAGGAATTCTACCTCCAAGCCAAGCAGGATGGAAAACCATGCCATGCAACATACATTCTCAGCGGGTTTATTGAGGAAGCTGTGTCGGCAAGTACAAGTGATGCAATGCAACTAGATGGAGAAGAATTTGTAATTAGTAGTCTGCCTGTGGCAACTCAGGAGTCAAGTACTTCCGGCACTCCTCCTTCGAAGCTGGTGCGAACAGTTGTCCTTGCCAATGAGGATGATGTACAAGGTTGGCCCTGCTATCCCTCAATTTACGCTAACCTTTCACAGAAGCAAGGAACCGGTTCTCTGAGTTGACTTCCATACATGTATATAGTCTAGCTCCTGCTGTTGTGAAGGCAAGTTGCTCCTGAGAGTCATTCTAACATCTAGGACCCTGTTTTACTGACAACTTGTTCATATGATGTTTTCAAGAAATATGATGTTAACATGTCGCCTACCGAAATCGCAGAAAAGTACGGAGCGATCGCGAATCCGAATGCCGTGAAACGGGAACTCAAGAAATATGTCGCTCCAACAGTTCAAGTAGGAACAGCTGGATCGAAGACGAAAGCACCCATAACACAGACAAAAGCAGAACCCCAGAAGCCTTCTGGTCCGGAAACAAAAGCAAATATCCAACAAACGTATCCCCATTTTATACCAAAGCACTAATACATAGCTCCACCGAAACTGTCAAATCTGCTACTCCTATTAAACGAACAACGGCAGGAGGAATCATGAATGCGTTTGCCAATGCTCCGCCTAGGAAACCGAAACCGAAGCCAGAAGAACCACCTGCACAGCCTAGTCTTCCTAAACCCGAACCAAAAGTGTCTGCTAAACGACAACAAGAATTAGATGAGCTGAATAAAATGATGGAAGAGGAAGAAGCTGAGTTGGAAGATTTCCCTCCTGATGCTCCCGAACCTCCTGTTGCTGACGAAAGTCAGGATACAGCTGATACGCCGTTGACAGCGACACCTACTGAGCCAACTGGCGGCGAAGAACCTAAACGAAAGAGAGGGAAGAGGAAGGTGATGAAGAAAACTACGAAACGCGACGAGAAGGGATATCTTGGTATTACCTTTCGTGAAGGGTTTCTGACCTTAGTTACTAAAAATGAATATGTTTGGGAATCATTTTCGGAGGATGAGGAAGAGGAAGCGCCTAAGGTGAAGAAGCAAATCGCAAGCGCCCCTCCTGCAACTGCTGCTCCGGGAGACAAGAAGAAGGGGAAGGCAGGGCCAGCTGGACAGAAGAGTTTGATGTCTTTCTTTGGAAAGAAGTGATTATATATCTCATGAACAACGTAGATAATGCATTAAACATATGTTTTATTGTGTTCTGGCACCGGGCTCGCGTGGTGAGATGATCTCAAAAAACTGGTTGCCATATCAACGTCATTCGGCGATTCACTTCGAGTGTCGTCTGAAATTTGAACCTGTTTTCAGCGATCGCTTCGACCATCGACCCTCATTCCCCAGTCACAAAGCAAAATGTCATGCCGACGATATAAGCGATAGTCCGGTATACGTCTACTTGCAATGACAGCTTCACCGCAGTCCTCCAACTCGCTAACTGCAGCATTTCCCTCCTTCCGCTCCGTCTCGCCGCTTCCCTCCCTGCTTCGCAGTGCTGCAGCTTCCTCCTCCTCCTCCCTCTCCTCACTCTTCCAATTCACCTCCGCAGAAATAGATCCTCAATATTCGACGTCAGACGAAGTACGCAGTCACCAATCTATAATCACACAAGCATTTAGTCCCACCGTCGCCGTAATCGCGTCACGAGAATGCGAAGAAGTTATTCGTGAAAAAGGATTTACCAACTTTTTGGACTTAATACGGCCTTTTGGAGATCGTGTGCAGGGAAAAGTGAATATTAGAGATAGTCAGGCTTTGAGTATTCCCGTTGAGGACTTTTCTATGAAGTTCATGGATTTTCAGTTGTTGGCGCAATCTACGACTAATGGGAGGGAAGAACATGGTCCTTATGCGCCGAAACGGACTACACCTGCTTATATATCGGGAGGGGATTTGGCTGCTATCGAACGAGTATTAGAAGGTTATGCTGAAGAGGCGAATAGAGAATATGAGGAAGGAAGTGAAGGGAGTGGTGCTGGGTTGTATAGTTACTTTCTGAGAAAAGTGCTTTCGGGGATGCCGTTGAGCGCACATGAAACATTTTCGCATCCTGTTGCATGTGTGTTGGCAGTTTCTACTAGACATCCTGAAACGATCGATGCTTTGTTGGGATTGTATAATACGACGAATAATGCGCCGATACCGAGGTATATTGATGCTGGATTTTTACGGTATTATGTTCTGATACATGATGAGGATAAAGATGATATCGATAAGTATCTTCCTATCACCTTTCTCGTTTCTCTGTTTAGGATACCTGCTGATGCTGCTAGATCTAATGCAATTCTGGAAAAAATGAAGCGGAGTTTAGGTTTACATTGTACATTACTACGTCTCAGCTCAACCCCATCAAAAGACACTACACCCCTATCCAAATCAATATGGCTCTCAGCAGGAGAAGAACTCCTCTCCTTCTCCAACCCGACTCCCCTACCCAATATATCCTCCTTCGATCGCGAAGCTTTAATCAAGTTCACTCGCGACCTAGCCACGCAAAGTATTATCCCGCACATGGAACGATGTATAAGTACCTGGAACGATCAAATTGCATCCTATAGAAGAGGCTTAGCAGGGAGAGTATTCACTGCCTCAAGACGTCTATTTTCTTCATCATCTCGGAGTGCTACACCCACTTCAGGAACGGGCAATTACGATGTTTCTTCCTCGTCGTATCCGCCTGCTACACCGGAAGCCCAGATGCGCAAGTTAGCTGACTATGCGTTTATGTTGCGAGATTTCAGACTTGCGCATTCTACATACGATATTGTACGGAAAGATTTTGTCAACGATAAAGCTTGGAAATATGCTGCTGGGGCACAAGTACGTCTACATCTCCAATTTGTTCAGTGGCTAATTGGTAGGAAATGACTGCTATGTCAATGCTGTTATTACAATCTCCTTTGACACAGAGTAAACGCTCAGAAACATTAGAACCGTTACTTGATTCTGCATTGTATTCCTACACAGCACGTTCATCAGCACCGTACTGCTCTCTACGCACAATCCTTCTAGCAATCGAACTACTCACTCTAAAAGGCGGTTCTGCCCCAGATGACGCAGTCAAATGGGCCACAAAAGCCCTTTCATCCGGCTCACTAGGGGACATAGGAACCTGTTTACTTGTGGAACGTATCGCAAGCTGTTATAAAGTCATGTTCCCTCGACGACGACGGAAAATGGCGTTGTGGAGCATGTTGGCTTGCGAAAGTTGGAGTGGAGTAGGTTGTAAAGTGTTTGCAGTGAAATGTCTGAAAGATGCGGTGAGAGTGTACACCAATGTGCAGGGAATGGATAGGATTCATGCTCATCTGAGTAGTTTGATGGAGAATTTAGGTGTTAAGCAGAATGACAATGAGGAAAAAGAAGAGGAAGTAGTTGACATGCAAGAAGCCGAGGAACTACCACAACAACTCCAATCACAACAGGAAACTGCACAAACCCAAGAAGAACAACCGGACAAGATAGAATTGGTTGCATCATCTTCATAATAGATAATAATAATCTGTTGTACTTCCACAACCAAAAACTTGATTTCTCACTATACACAATAACCCATTTTATATTTTCGCGAGAAAATCATCCACAACACCTATAACCTCCATAAAACGCAAAGACATAAAAAATACATACATTCATACAACTAGATTTATCCTTTATGTCCATCTAAGAATTCCTCAACTTCGTTGAACGCTCTTTTCAGTTTCTCCATTTTCTCTGCTAAAACGTCTATTTCTCCTTTCAATTCAGCGCGTTTCCTAATCAGATTTTCTCGACTGCTTCCAAGGTTGAGTAATGCTCTTGCTCCCTCTAGAGGATCATCTTCCGAGAACGAATAACGTGCTCCCTCGGAGAATCGAGGAGATAGGTTATCCGTGGTGAGAGATGGTGGGTTGAGGAGTGAGTCTATACTCCGGAGACGTTTAGGTTGTAATTCTGGAGACGAGAGTTTACGTTTTGGAAGAGGAATTGCGTTGCCTACGTGTTGGATTGAACCCAGTGGGGGAGATAGAGTTGAGTCGGGATGGTGGTGGTGAGAGAGAGGTAATCGTAAGGGCGGGAGAGTAATATTCTCATTATAAGTGGATGGGAAGTTAGGAGAGTGAGAGGTATTGTAGTTACTTATCCGATATGAGTTTGTGAAATCTGTGGGTTCGGGACTGAAACTTTGGCGTCTCGTGGCGGAAGCAGCGGTACTTTGCCCTCCCGAGGAATGACGATGACCTGCCCATAGTGGTGGCAAAGGTGCGTAGGGATTGTGCGAGTGTGGGGAAAGGGCATGGTGAGAACCGGGCGGGGGAGAAGGTGAATTGGAGGAATTGGAAGGAGGACCTCGATCTGATGGATGTCGCGTTGGGAGGTGTCCTTGGGGAAGAGATTGACCGGGTCCAGGTGAATAGTTTGTGGGTACTATTCGTTTTCTTCGTTTGATGACTGTTTTCTTCATTTGAATAGGACGATGTTCGTTATGAAGTTTATGATACAGACCTACATTGCGAGTCAGACAAAGATCAAGAAGAAGTGAGGGAAGGGAAATTACCGCATGCATTACAAATTGGTTTTCCTTCTTCATCTCTCCTCCACAACGGGGTATTTGTAGTCCCACAATTCTGACACTGCATCTCACTCCCCGCAATTCCAGCTACTCCAACAGGTTTCGGTCCCGGCGCGATATCCTGATATCCACCACCACCCATATTCCCCATATTTCCCGGTCCAGGATTACCACCTGTATTGTTCGTTCCAATACTATTCCTTCTACTATGTTGTACACCATTTCCCATCCCTCCATTCTTAGCGACAATTGTAGCAGCCGCAGCAGCCGCTTGAGCTGCTTTCGCTACACGATTATTAAACGCAGGACATCCGCTACAACTACTATTCCCTCCTGTCCCATCACAATGACCGTCCCCAGGACATGTTCCTCGTCCAACAGGTGCATTTGTGGTATCTGCAGCGGGAGTGAATTCTGGTTTGACAGCTGCCGGCGATATTGGAGTTAGCGCGGAATCCTTTGGGGAGGGTTCCGTGGATGAGGAAGGTGGGTTTGCTGAGGGGACTGAGGTTCGTCGTTTGATGCCGGGTGGACGTGGCGCTTGGCGGGCTTTTTCGTAGAGACCGCATGCGTTGCAGATTATTTTGCCATTGATATCTCTTCGCCAGAGAGGAGTTGAGGTAGTGCCACAGTTTCTATATGCAGATTAGCTATTGCTCGAAAAAGATAATATGAGTATTGCGATGGTGCGGATGAAAGGGATATAAGGAAGGGAAGCATACGAGCAGAGTTGTCCCGAAATGGAAGGAGACCGAGATTCAGTGAGAGTGCCGGCAGTCATTGTCATTGTACAACCCAAAAGACTAGCGACAGAAGTGGAGAAGGGTAGTGCGAGTACAAAGCGAGATTGTCGACAAAGTAAGTGTTATTGCTGTCCCGACATTCCAAATGTGTGTAGTTTGTATGAGGATTGGTTGTGTGTTGTTTATGGACGGCAGAGTCTGTAGGAGAAGACGAGTTTTTGGGAGAATTCGAGCGACGGAGTGTGTTTAAGAGAGATAATCGGAGACGCGGATCAATCAATAAAAAAATCTATCCACTAACAATGAATATTTTCGAATTTCATCAGAAATGACGCTGTCCCCACGGAATCAACAGAGGATCTGTTCTTTTCGAGACTGGATGAAAAGAGGAGAAGAGGAGAAAGAGGGGACTTGATGGAAATCAGATATATAAGGGAAAGCTGCACTCACTAGTGTGTAGAATCGTGCGCTCATATTATTTTGTATGGGCCAGCAGGACATCAGATTAGGGGGGGCAGCTCCGAGAGTCAAAAAGTCAAATCAAAATCACCCCTTCCAGCCAATCACTGCGTCTCTATCTTAAATTACTAATGAGTCTGTTCTGCAACCTCTTTATCTCGATTGGCTGGAGATCAAAGTTGCCTCGGCAATTTTTCCCTATCTCTCAACACTCACCCACTCTCCGGATATGGCGACACTGCCATCAAATGTACAGTCCACCTCCCCATACTAAATCTGCGCGTCCACATGGGATGGGTGATTCGCTGTCATGCGACAGTTATGGAAGGGGAATAAGCCCTAACCCTGGATAAATCGTGCGATATTTGCAAAGTAAATCAGCCGATCTGGGCTGTGCAATCATCGCTTAGATTATCCTCATTACTCTGCTGCAATTCCCGCATTACTAGCGACGATCGGCTAATCTCGCCTGATTACAAACTTATCTTGCCGAGAAACGTGGTGCAAACGGCATCGCTGCTTCCGGATCAATTGCACTCGGACTTCTCCGCCTCTCCATTCCAGTCTAATTACACATTAGACAGGTGCGGTCCTCCAATCGATCAATTGGCCATCTTAAATTATCTTTGCTATCAAATATCGCGACAATCAGCTTGCTACGAGCATCTCGTCCCGCGGGACATCCGGCAACGTCAGCAGCCCAACAACTCGACATGACGAATAAGATTTGTATGTTTTGCGTTCTGATAGGTGAGCAACACGGCCCACGTTTCGGCATAACTTCACAGCTCTGCCTCCCAATGCCCTACTCGAACATTGTGCATGCCAGTAGAATTTTGTACCCGTGTACTAATGCCTGAATGATACCGACGCCGGCGGCTTCTTCGTTGCAAATAATTGGAAGTCCCTCTACTTGTGTGTCGTCAGCCTTACCCGATCATTCGTCTCAAATTACAACGTGGAGAATACCCGAGCACTGAAGAATTGCATTGGTGATGCCGCATGAGAAAATCCAATCCAAGTTGGAGAATAACACATCTGAGTTGCTAAGACAAGACAGAATTACAGCTCTGCGTTCTCTTCTGCACAAGCACCCGATAAGCGCGGAATGCACCCCAATATTTTTTGTCAGTGAACTTGAGAGAATATGGAGTGATGGACGACAAGGCCGTAGAAAGAGAGATGAGATCTGACGATGAGCAGAGAACGAAGTGGTTACCATGACATCGTCCTCCATAAAAGACCATAGCAATGCGTAACTTCTTTGAATAATGCTTGATCGCTCGCTTATCAGATAAGAATATAAGGACTCCTAGGAATGTCACGAGAATACGGACTTTGCGTCGTGGTGTTCTTTGCTTATGGCCGCTGCCAAGTTGCTGCCTTCAATTTAGCGTCTCGTATAGCTTCGAACTTTACTCTGCCCACTATAAGTGCCGCTCGTTTGATTGCAATTGAAAGAGCCAATTAGTTGATATGTTATTATCGCGACCTGTACTGTGATTGTACCAATCTCCTTACACAGGCATTCGTTCTCATTGTATGAGTACTTGAAATAGATGGTAACTGAGACACAACACCTAGCACGTCAGCAGAGCGCCCAAAACAATTGAAACCTGCAATCTGCTCTCTGTCCAGGCCTGGAAAACCTTGGACACCGCTGCAAATATGAGCCACCGCGAATAGGGGACCAACTCATCTCTTTCAGTGTACTGTTCCCATCTCACCGAAATACCACACCATGGAATTACATAGGACCGATAACATTTCGCGAAAATACCAGGACTGTAGTATTACGCTGGCGGTAAATCTGACGCCATTTGAAATCCCAAAAATCCGCCATTCGGAAGACGAACGCATAAACAGTAAAAAGGGCGTCAGTTGAGTTCTTGGCTCACGAGGATTTTGTTCACAGAATAAAACGCCTTTCGGTCTTCGTCTGCGTCTCAGGTCGGAGAATCGTTCAGAGCGAGCATCCGTGGTAAGCACGTCTTTGAGACGATAAAATGGTATAGCACTTTGATTCTGACGATATAGGTAGCTCGGCCCCTCAGAATGTCAGATGTGAATAGATCTTCAATTGGTTCCTCGCTCTCATAATGTTCCCGGTACATTGTCAGTCCGGCTTGTTCAACGGGCAACACATCCCGAACATTGCACTCTGGTGCATTTAGAGCTCAAGTAAGTTGTTATCCTAGATAGGCTGTGTGTCTCGCCGCGATTGATTGAGCTCCCCAACTGTCCGACTCAAACATGCCCATACAATTTTCAGATGGACCACGGATGGAATAAATTTTCTGCCTGCAGAGCACAATAGAAAAACACGATTAAAGACCCTTTGCTGATGTCCTTTAGTAGATCTGATTCAAAAATAAGCCAGGAATATTGATGCTTGGGTGCTTTCGACAATAATAGGAACGGCTTTTATCGGACGGAAATATGTCTAGAGAGCTGGTATTTCGCGCTCTGTGTAGGGTCGAATTGCATTGGAGTGTGGCCCTTTAAAACGATCGAGAATGAGGGAACAGTGTGGCTCTTCCCAACAATCAACCCCGATGTTCGGAGACTTAAGACTGTAATGGCATGGATGGCGAGACCGTCACACTGCTGTACAACTGCTTTGTAGCAGAGGAAATAATTCAGATGTTTGGTAGTGAGCCCTTTCAAATGTCCACCGGTTTTCACTAATGGTCGCTTATCTGAACCAGCTTGAACATTTTATTGCGTCGAGCGCATCGCCAGGAAAGCCACTTCGATAGGTTAACGAACAAGGACGAACGGAGAGCTGCACCAATATACGAGCGGGTTTGGCGTACCAGTTGGACGAATAGGCTGTTGGAAAAGATTGTGAAGGGGGAAGTAGCCGCCTAGCATTCGCATATCATCCGCCAGAAAAATGTTTGAACCCTCAGATGACGGGCCGTGGCATCTGATATCGAGAACGATGCTGAATAGCCGGGTTTGCCTTGGCTACCGATAATACGAGCATTGATCAAACGGATTTGATTCTTTAGCTTCGCGTCTTTATCGTTGGAAATCCTTCTTCTCCGTTGATGACTTCATGATATACGAGTGAGATGACAGGCGAGTGAAACGAAAATCCGGAAATCAAATTCTGGTCGAAATTTCAACGAACCGTCAATTTCAACGCGCAGATCGTCAATCGCAACGCCGTGAAAATCACACTCCGACCGCAAGTCCAAACAAATGTCCGACATCCGCTCGCTACTCAAACAAACCCGACAAAGTCGACGAATAACTCATCCCTACGCTAAATATTCATCACAGGGACTTCTTTATTGTACCGCATGCACCCAGAAAATAGCCTCAGAGGCGTTGTGGGAGAGTCACATTGCGAGTACAAGTCATAAGGATAAAGTTAAATATGTTATTTGGGAGAGTCAGCAGAAAGCGAAGAGGGGAATTGCGGCGAGGGAAATGGATGACGAAGATGTAGAGGAAGAAGAAGAGCCTAGAAAACGGGTGAGGATAGAGGAACGGGAGGTGGAGACGGTTGAACCACAGCGGGAGGAGGAAGCACAAGTTGGACAGGTGGTAGTGGAAGATGGTGCTGGAGAAAGTTTACCTGCTGACTTTTTTGACCCGGGACAGGGGTCGGAGAAGAAAGGTGTTGATAAGGATGAGTGGATGAGGTTTCAAGCGGAGATTGCTGAGACAATACGGAATCAGGAGGATGAGCAAAAGGAAGATGTTGAGGAGTTGCAGCAGGGCATTTTAGAGGAGTTTGATGAATTGAACACTTTTGAGGATCGAGTTGAACGGTTAAAGAGACGGAGGGCAGAGTTACAGGAAGCTATGAAAGATGGTCCTGCTGCTTCTGAATCGACGGACCAGAAGAACGCGCACGACAAACAAGACGAGGACGATGAAGATGAAGATGTGGAGGAAGATTGGTGGTAAACATGAGGAGAGTCGGATAATCAGTGCATTGTGATGCTTGACATAGGCTTTGGACATAAAATAATACAATAATAGGTGTCGGAGCCGCTATTATTTCACAAAACACTTGCTACTTTGGCAACCTTTGCAATGTCGTCTACATTTCTTGGTCGGTTTGAAGATGAGATATCTCGGAGCTTTAAGTCGGCATTTTAAGACGGGCAAATTTGAGATGGAATCATAGTCACATTGAGATTTATGCATAAGTCGTGCTGCCATTCCCCATTGAAATGCGATCTTAATGCTTTGCTTTGACCTCTACTACTCTCCTTACATTACACAACAGGACCAGCGATACCAGCAGCTCGTCGACGAGTATCACGTTCTAGAAGAAATCAGCGGTGAATAGGTAGGAAAAAGTACCTTCAGCAATAGATAATTTGACACCGCGTCCTTTAGGAATAGAAATCCAAGGCTTATTGCCTTCACCGATGATAAACACATTCCCTTCTCTTGTAGCAAAAGTATGATCTGCAGCATCCTTAATATGAACAATATCATATCCACCATGATGTCGTTCACGATGTGTCACAACACCCACCCGTCCAATATTGTTACCTGCTGTAACCATTGCGATATTGCCAACATCAAACTTGATAAAGCCAGTAATCTTGGAGGATTCGAGATCGAAACGAATCGTGTCGCCAACTTTGATAGCAGGATCAGGATATCGAATTGTCCTTGCATCATGAGTCACAAGGTAAGGTACACCCCCTTTTCCGAGTTGAACTCGTTTGACTTTTCCGAGTTTGTATTTCCCTTCTTCAGCGGTGATGCGGTGGATGGCAAAACGACCTTTGACGTCGTAGATGAGGCGGAAGTTTTCGCTAGTTTTGTCAATGGTGATGACATCTTGGAAGCCTGCTGGGTAATTCGAGTCAGTTCGAACTTTGCCATCGACCTTTATTAGTCGTTGGGCCAAGATAGCTGTGACTTCACGCTTCGTTAAAGCGTATTTGAGACGATTTCTAGTTATTAGCTTTGTAATTCAAGGAAACGTGGGAAATGGTACCTTAGAAAGAGGATCAATGGAAGAGATTCTCGACCTTTGTGAGGTCCAGGAGAAGCTACAATGTCAGTATCGGGTACGAGGACGAAATGGAGGAAGTACCTTTCGGAGCATACTTTCCGGAGAGTTTGGAGAGTAGCCAGTGGTGCGGTGCAGATAATACCTACAATTGAGTCAGCATATGCAAACATTCACTGCGCTTCAGGAAAAGAGTGTATTACCTTTTGGTGTTTCTTTGGTCCTCTGCCCATCTTTGTTGTGCTTTGATCAAAGCGGTGCCAATTTAAGGCAGTCACACTCAACGAGAGCCCTGATCGACCGCATTTGTCTCAAATAGGAAAGTCAGCCCTACAACCACAGGCGTTTAGGGTACTTTTGTGACTGTTAGCTAACGAGAAAGTTTGTACTTCGCCATCGTCGCTCCAAGATGGCTCTCGTCGTCCCAGACAAGAATGCTTTCCAGCACATTCTCCGTCTCCTGAACACAAATGTTGATGGAAAAGAAAAAATCATGTTCGCATTGACAAGAATCAAAGGTGTCGGTCGACGGTACGCCAACGTCGTGATTAAGAAAGCCGATGTAGACCTCAACAAACGGTATCCCTTCGAAATAAGGAGGGTTTTTGCTAACGTGATAGAGCCGGAGAGCTGACCACTGAAGAACTCGAACGTGTTGTTACTATCCTTCAAAATCCCACGCAATACAAGATTCCTGAGTGGTTCCTCAACAGACAGCGTGATATTGTGGATGGAAAGGATTCTCAACTTCTTGCCAATGCTCTTGACAACAAACTCCGAGAAGATTTGGAAAGATTGAAGAAGATTAGAGCTCACAGAGGTGTGAGGCATTCTTTTGTACGTCTTTGCCAATGGCGTTTTCTGATCCTAGAATTTGAGAGTCCGAGGACAGCATACTAAGACTACGGGAAGAAGAGGAAAGACTGTTGGTGTTAGCAAGAAGAAGTAAATCAAGAGCTATCTTGCTGTATTTCGTTATAAGTACATGCGAGCATTAGTGGCATATTGGAGTCGTGAATAAACTCATCATCCGACACAACTCTTTGATCACACTACGCTATGTCACTCTTCGACTTCCAATCTTACCAGCGGTAAAAATTTGGAGGACACCTGCTTTAATTGTGCTACATTTGAAAATTCCCTTCATTGAACTTTACCAGAAGCAATGACTCAAACATCGACCAGACGACTTCGTCGGGCAGTCTTGAGGACCAACGGACTTGCAAAAGAGATGACGTGCAGAAATATCAGGTAACGACAGAAAGGATCCTACACTTGTCGTATCGTTCAAATGCATAGCGTGTAACCTCCTATGGTACATTTTCTTCATCGAATGGAGAACTTTTGTTTCTCTTCCTCACTAAGCCACGAACCTTCCATGTCTACACTATCCAGGCCAGCTGCTTGTGTAGCAGGCGTACCAACCATGACACCTCTCAAATGCGTATCTTTGCCATTCTGATGATTTGTCAGTATCGAAATCTGCAATAAAAAGGCTTGTATAACACCACTAAGTCAACAATTTGTTTGGGAAAGGCAGGCAAGTACTTGCGTCCGTAATCACCAACGTTGATAGCTTGCCACCCTCGCGGTTCATGTAAATCGATTGTTCGGATTTCAGTGAGATCATGTAATCCTGTTCCTGCTGAAAACATGATTCTTGAGGGTGTATATGATTCATCTAATGTGTAATCCAAATACAATTGAACCCACTATTCATCAACTTCAAAAGATGGGGAGGGTACTCTGATTTTCACACGTTTAGGGAACAAAATGTTCAATTTATGTGGCTGTGGACCATCCGATCTATCATAAGAAACGCTAGAGAGAAGAGAGAGAGCTGACTGCCAATATTGTTCGGGATCAGGCGACTGGAGTGCTTCGATTCCATGATCAGGTTTTGCAGAAGTCAGAGTCCAAGATGCTAAATGTCCAATATCCAGAATTAGTCCTGCAAAGTCAGAAATGCGCCATTCAAGGGGAGACGTTGTTACCTTCATCAGGAGGCAATCCCTTTGCAAATGGTTCATCGTAACCTGCTGCTGCATTGTGGTTGTTGTTTACATCCTCATCAGGCGGTTCCTGCTGGTTGTCCATGTCGCGAATTTCCCCTGAATGGGCTTTCGCAGAAATTTATTGACTGATCGTCATCTCCAGACTCCATTGTCAACATAGCCAACGATTTACCAGACATGTCTGTTCAAGAACCATAGGAACGTTCACAGAGGGCACAGGAGATGTCTGCCTATGCTGAAAAAGCCATAGGCCCGACTGATCAATCCGTTGCTTCGGTAAGATATTCAAAGACCAGTCTAATCCCATCCAGCTCCTTGATAAATTGGATCCAACTAGTTTGGAGGTCCCCCTTTTGTTACTCCCGGACAGGAGTTACCAGAGTATCCAAAACATCTTGGACTATACAACGGTTCGAGTCTTTTTAGTGACTAGACCGCTCATTGCAACAGACTAGCACAGGCGCATTCGTAGCTGCCGCCGCATGGAAGACAAAACTCGAAAGCGAGATAGATATCCTAGACGATGCAACAATGGATTCAAATCGAGAAAGCCTCATTATAAGGTAATTGGCCTACTAATATGTTTTGATTTAACTTGTAGAATTCCACGATGCTATGGTCCAGGACGACTCGTCAATGAGAAGTTGGCCTCGATTGTTGCACTTCTGGGTGTACGAGCTATTGCCAATGGACAAAATCCACTTCGACATCTCGCGACATGTTTGCTTCTCGATCGGCATGTTCGTGTAGACGACGACCGCTTGGAAACCTTGGATTTAGCGAACTTGTCAATGGCTCAAGCGCAAGTCCTTTTGCTTGCCGCAAAACCATTGATAGAATTCTGTGAGAGTGCGAAATTCACTCAACTGGAAAAGCATGTAACCCTTTTGTGACCCATGTTAATGTTAGAATGAGGTCCATAATACCATTGCAAGATTGTTCAAGAGATCTTGGGGTAATTATCGAACATGTTCTGCACGAGAAACCTTGGAATATTGAATTGGTCAAAAGCTCGCTGGAATGTTTTCAGTCGTGGGCGAAGCACGCAGCCGATGACGAAGTAAAGGTCGCAATCACGTATCCCAAATTGGCGCAGGTAGTCATGGACAACACTGCAGCCTTCTTCCAAGATCCAAACACAATCTTCACCGCAGCCGAAGTCTTCAACGAATTCGATAGCACGGAAGGTTTGCCCGACAAGACAATTGAAGTGCTAGTGGAGATATTGCTATATAATGGGGTAGTTCGGGAATCTTATGCGTACTGGAAGGAAGGCAGAATCGACTTCATGTCCTTTCGGTCAATTGCGAGTCTGGCAATAGCTATGTCTGAAGCTACAATCATGAAACCTAAGCCCACGCCTCCGCCTTTTGATTTGAGGGAGGACTTGTTAAACATGATGATGTTTCTTCTGGATTCGGAAGTAGGCTCCCTGACATTCACTTTCTGGATCGAATTGTGTGAAGGATATTACAGCCTTTTCTATGCTCCTTGGCTACAACGAATTCTACTCATTCTTCTTGCAAGATGTAAACAGAGTCGGGACGTGGATGAAGATGAGTGGAAAGCGTTCAGGGAAGATGTCGTGGAGCTTTTTGAGGCCATATGTTTAAGGTTGGGATCAGAAACGGTCGAACCAATTGTCCTGCAGTACTTGACAGATGCTATTGACCACCAAGAGGCACGGGAGGTAGCGCTAGTAATACCCGTCGATGAAGTACATTAACTCGCAGGTTTTTGAATCATTCTTCTTCTTTTTAGCTGCTGTCCAACCTATATTTTCAGTGAGCGACGACTTAAGTGACAAACTATTAGAATGGATATCCAAATTCAAATCGAACATTGGCAAACCATCGAATTCGAACAATGACGCACCACGATCATCCCTCCAAGTATTGTTAATGCGGACGGTTCTGAATTATTTTAGTAAGGTCTTTCCGGTTATTTCTCACGTTGTAGTTTCTTGTCCTCGCCAATTAGATATTACGAGTTTCTTGGGACGGGCACTTGAAATCTCCTTCGGTTCACTCTATTTACCTTACGTCTCAGCCCTGGCGGCTAAAGCCATTGACAAGCTCACTCGCAGCAATACAATAGGGTTCCACTTGGACTGGGTCGGAAAGTCAGTTCACGAGTTACTATTGTCCTCAGTCGAGATTGCTCTAAAAGTACAAGTCGTGCGAAGTTATACACGCGTAGTCGCTGTATGCACGCTTGAGGACAGGCTACCCGGGCGTATAGCAGATCTGTTGGACGGATTTCCAGGGATCGATTTCAGAAGTTGTGATCCACGCACGGCCTTGGATGCCTTAAAAATTGTGTCTGTTGTTGGAAAAACTTTGCAGGTTAGAGCGCCACGACTCCGCAGTCCAGTATGGGAAGAAGGCGTGGGACTAGAGATGCAGCTCTGGGTGAAATCGGTCGTGGTGACTTGTTTCCAACGCTTCCATCTTGAGTACGAATTCATGGAGGTACGTTTTGTAGTGGCGTTCAAACTAAGAAAAGGCTATCACGGGAATGGTGAAGTTTGCTATTTTGCGACGCTCTAGTCGTTTACTTATGTTCACTCCGCACGACGTTACAGAAATGGCTGAGGGGAGTATAAGTCTATATCGTGGCTCTGATTCTTTGACGTCGCCTCTCCTTGTTTCTCTCATGACGGCTGTTGTCAAGAAATATACGGATAACGCTGAGCCAGAGATCGGAGGAGTAGTTCAACGCCAGCTCGAGGTCTTAACGAACACGTTATTCCCACCTCTTCCTCCTGTGAGCGGCATAATGTTTCCAGTGGAACTGTTGGCGGATGATCGCTATATTCTCTTTGTCGACTACATTGATTATCCCGAATTGCTCCAGGAAGGCTTTTCGTTTCTATCACAAACCTTGCATCGCTATTCTTTCGTATGGTCTGCGGACGTTATCCAAAGATGGATGGTGTCCATTCTTCAAGCGATTGGACGGCCTGATGGACTTGGACCGACATTTATAGGCGCAATTGACTTTTTGGTCTGTCATCGTATTCCCAGTGCTGATGTTAGACGAATTTCATGGACAAAGAACACAGTCGTGAGTTCGGAGTTCTCTCTTCAACTTTCCATTTCTACCGTGAAGCGATCTTTCGACAGACTCTATATGTAATCCCGTTCTGAAATGTAACTAACATGACTAGTGCCTTTCTTCTCGTTCCCCTGCGTATGCTGTTCCGAAATATTCCGCGGTCCTCTGGAGACTTTTGCGTAGTGATCCCGCCTATCCCGCAATGTGGTATGATTTGCTACAGAGATATGTTTGCTGTGAGGAAGGGGCAAAACAGAGATTTTGCCGTGGTGTTATGAAATATTATGCTTCAGAGCAAGGCTTCTTGCCCGTAGTCATGGAGTGGTGGTCTGCGATTCGAGCCCCACCAACGCGCACAGCCACGTAGGACGTGTCCTGGTAGTCAGAAGCTTTCATGTACATTAGAAGTCAACTTTCATAGTTGCATGCTCGCTGTATTGAATTAATGATGCTTTCAATTGTCGCAGCAAAAATATTCAGAACGAATTAAAGTGATATATACCAAGACCAAATACCCAAAATGCAAGTCGTCCTTCCTAAACATACATCCCATCAACATAACTTTCATTCCCACCAATTTCCTCCATCGGCTGTACTTCTTGAGAAATACTCGTTGGCAGTCAACACCATATCCCTCAATGTCTCTTCACTTGCTTTCTCATGGACTACATCCTCCTCATCGCTATCAATCACGAGACAAACACTGGCTTCATTGTGGTCAGGAATCCAGTCTTCGTCTTCCTTGGACTCGATCGTGGCTTTAGATCTGACAGACATATTTGGCTTAGGCGTGTTGTCACGATCGCCAAAGTCAACCGCAGTGACGGGACGACGTGGAGGAATACCGCTTGAGATAGGTTTGGCAGAAAGGGTCCCAGACATAGGACGAGGAATTGATTGAGTCCTTTGGAATCCCATACTAGACATGGTGGATTGCGTGCCGTGCGATGAACTGAACGACTTGCGAGATCCATGTCTCTTAGTGGGAGATGGTGAACGACCATAGGCCCCAGAGGATTGGGTGCTGTGCATGGACATCGTGCTTTGTGCCTGAGAGGCTCTACGTAGCGCGAACTTGGACTCCTTCTGCTCAAGGAATTCTACATCAGCTCGATGGCGACGGGGTGAGATACCAAACACCATACTTGGATTTTCCATCATACAATACACAACAGGAACAAAGTCTTTCGCAGGAGAATCGCCGACTATCAGGCTTGCGATGCTGGTCATGACTTTCTCGGCGTTCTCTCCAGAAAAAGCTTCTGGGAGATTGGTTTCGGCAAGACTACGTTAGTAAAGGTTTAAGCACGGTCGTACTCGGTCAGAAGCGTCACTAAGAGTCTCAGAATTTGAGCCTTTTCCGTGGGGATGTCCTTCAAGGCATCTTCAAAACGACCTCTCTTCAGATCCTCGGAAATAGGCATATCTACATTAGCAAACAGAAAGACGGGAATACCATTGATGGTATGCAGCCTAGACTCAGCCTCCGTAGGAAGCAGCATCCCAAGCTTCTTAATCACATGCTCCTTAATAAAGGTTCGTAAAGCAGGATATGCGATCTCAACACGGGATCCAGCCACCGCAAACGTCCTATTAGGATATTTCTCAATCAAGGCAACAAGCTCCAAAACCTGTCTCTGCAAAATCAAGCTAAGTGAGTTCAATTCTCCCTCAACATCTGATCGTCAGATGATCAACTTGGAAGTTATACCTTGCCATTGTTTACCTTTAAGTCCCTCGACGAAACTTCGAATTCCGGCAACCACACCACGCTCTTTAGTTTCTGGGCCAAGGAACATTATACTTGCTCTTTTCGTGACGATGACACCGTCGTCGATTGAAGAGCTGGTTGTGCGGCTTGTGGCATCGCTTGATTGGGAGTTGCTTGCTGTGCTGGGTGAATCGAAGGCCGATGTTCTGATTGAGTCGACAGTATCCTTATTCCTTCGTTTCGGTGAGCGCGACAGGAGCGATGTGATAGACTTTGTAGGGCTAGAGGGCAATGAAGCTAGAGCTTTTGGCACCGAGGGATTGGCATTATCGAAGATGATGTTGAGAAGTTGGGAGTTTGAGGTTAGATACGCAGGGAGGTTAGCAGGAGCGTAAGGTACCGTCAATAGCCTCTCAGATTCGACAACTACAATCAAATTCCGTTTGCAGAGGAGACTACTTTGGTTGAATAGGATATCTGGCATGGAATCAGGCGAATAAACAGTTGCACCTAAATGAAACGGAGCAATATCCAACGTATTATCCTCGTAGATTTTGAATCCACCATCTTTAAACGAGACGCTAAGACTGACAACTGGCGCACCAATGCTCTGAAGATACGGCATCGCCACTTGACTGTCACTCTCAACGTAAAACAAGGCCAATTCCGCCTAAATCAGATGTGCACAGGAACATGAGATACCCTTTGTTTAACGTCGTCGTACTGCGCTCTTCTCATAACGCCCCAATCAACTTTCAACTTGCCCTCTTCCCGTTCCGTCACCCCAGACTCCTCAACTTTCCCCCTCGCCAATTGTCTAGCCTCAGCATAAGCTCCCATAAACCGGGCAATCTGCACTCCCTGTCTCACACAAGGGACAAATCGTCGTTCAACACGTCCAGTCCATTTCCCCAGAACTTTCCCCTCCAATTCATCTAACATGGTAATCCAGAGGGCATTATCAGCTCTTGCAATACGCGCTTTATCAAGTCCAATGGATCCTTTAAAAGTAGCGTGCATTTGAGATTGTCCTGTAATATCATGTTTTGTGTTCAATTGGACTCGTAAATCTTCTTGTTCGGATAAGATTCGCAAGGAGAGAGGTTGTTCCATGTATCCTCTTTTGATAAATACTAGACAATCGCTGAAGAGACAGAGAGTTGCCTGAAGACCATTTGCACCAGAAGAATAAGGGGGAAGGATTTCAACGCAGTCAACCGAGTCTAGAAGAATACGTGAAGAAGAGATCAAATCTGCTGGGAGATCTTTGATGAGTCGTTTTAGACGAGCCCAGGTTTCAGAAGTTTTATCTTCGAGACGTTTTTCCATGAGACCGATTTCTTTGACAATGTTGAGGGCGTTGATAAGGTCATCTGACGGGAATACTGGTAGTAAATCGTTTAGAAAGAGGGAATATCTTGGGATTCGTTGAACTGGATCGATTAAGAGCTCAGATATACCGATTTGTAAACCGCCGCCGTACTTTTGTTTCTGTGAATTAGTATGTGGAGTGAGATGTGAGTACATCAACGAATTCTCGGAACAGATGGTTTTGAAGTTGTTCTTTTAGCATTTGTGTGCTGCTCTTTCGACTTTCAAGGAATCGAGGATAACATTCTTTGAATTTTTCAAACTATTGTTAAAGAGATCGAATAAGTGGCATACGTGTTCGACCAGGAGAGATGGGATTTGGTCTTCTGAGGCACCTTCGAGGGCGGTGTAGAAAGTCTCGTGAGCTTTGACGATGACTTCTAGGCTGCGTGGGAAGATGGTGTTTACTTGGTACATGTTTAGAAGTGGATCGGTAGATTTTGCTCTGGCTTTGAGAGGAGCATGGTAGTCTTGAAGGAGATGTTGCATCCTTGCTAGGAAGTGTCGTTCCGTAGACTGTAGTTCTTCGAGAATATGGCTTCGTCTAGAGGCAGGATCGTCTTCACCTGTGTCTAACTTAGCAATTGGCAATGTGTCATGGTGGTCGGCATCTTGAACAGACAAAGTCGGTGTAAACAATTTCAGGAAAGCCGCAAGACCTACTGTCAATGCACTGTCGCTAGGACAGAGAAATACCTTCATAATTCTCAACTTCATTCTCATTTGGAATGACAACGTCCACAAAGATCCTATTGTACCCTCTCCACTCCATCGCACTTTTCAAATCAATGGTAACATCACTTCCTTTCAAGCGCTCACATCGTCCTGCAATATCGGCAGCATGCATCTCATCAAACGCACATACACCGCCTACACCACCCCAAAGGCCTCCATCTGCACTCCTTCTCGCTTCCTCCATGACCAAGCCGGGTGTATTGGCAAAGTATTTGAGTAACATCATAGCAGCACCTTGTTTTGCTAGATTTCCTCTTGAATCGTCGTTGAGGTGGTACACTGCAGAGTAACAACTCGAATCTGCGCTGATACGGATTGGAGGAATCGACATTGGTCCACATTTCGTGAAGATGTGGCCATGGACCGTGGCTGGTGAGGTACTTGTATTGAGAGCCAAAGAAATGATAATCAGCCCAAGAATTGAATCTTCTGAGAAGTAATGCTTATGGTCTACACTTAGTCTTGGAATACAAGAGGAGAGTACTTTCACGAAAGAACCGATCTGTTTCACATTGACGGATATACGTTTGAGGAAGTCCGATTTGTATTTCCCTACTGAGTTTCGATTTCAACGTTGGCCTAGGTAAATCCGTGAACTGGATGACGCTCAATTTGCGCAATTTGCGATCAGGCGAACGAAGTGGTTTTGGTCCTTCTGTAGATGGCGGTGTGTAATTCAAGGTTTCGTCCTTGAGTTTTCGCCAGCCGTTTGCAGCTGAATTGGCAATTGACGTCAATGACGGCATCTTTCTGGAACTCTTGAAGGAAATAGTAAGGCAGAGTATGTTATTCTGACATTATCCTGTAGTGAAAGAGTTGTTTGTTTCTGAGAAACGAGAGGGTGTTCTTTTGGGTAGGGATGGGATGTGTTGACCGAGAGTTGGAAGTCTCGTGATTTAGCACGTTGCACGTAAACACGGCCCGAGCGCGGATCAGGCACCGTCCCCACGCGTCACTTCATTGGCTACGCGTTGAAGAAGGGAGTCTTCCAAACTTGTGCCGACATGTCTCAAAAAGAAAGAACAAATCTGTATAAACCTGCAGGGGAGAGTACAGAGGATGGATACGTATGCGTTTCCTTGGCGTCGAAGCTGATGAGACAGTCTGGTACCTTGAATTATTCGTCAATTCGATTACTGGAGCTGCCACCCACGCTCCTTGAAATAGTCGAGTCGTTTCCTCCAGGAGAGTATTTCCCTCTCCGATATAAGGCTAATGCTGATAGATTCACTATCAAACCCTCTCCAAATGGCACCGCAATTCTCAGCACAGAGACGAAGTCCTTCCTCCTTCGCGAAGTAGATCAATCTAATTCCCTCCTTCTCTTCGCCCCGACCGAAACAGATGGATTCCGTCTCGTCCATACAGCAAAACAATACTTTGAAAGTGTGACTAATCCAAATCGCATAACTCTTGATGATATACTTCCAGAATGGAACGATGGAGGAATGGATATCGATGGCCTCAATAAAATTACTCTGCGTCAATTGAGGAGAAGAATCGCTGCTAGTCATGAGGAGATTGATCAAGCGTTATATGCTGCGCATGCAGTTGAAATCGATGGTATTGGCATGGAACTATGGTTTACTGATAAAAAGGATATGTGTATCAAATGTCGCCTGCATATGTCTCGCATTTACTCGATCTTATCGTACTCACTGCCACAGCCGATTCACTCCCCTTAAATAACCTTGGAGTCGGTGAAATAATGCGTTCACTATCCCCTGAGGACGAGAAACCAGAATGTATTCAGGCAGTTCTAAAATCATTCTCAGATGTCCCAATTGAACGTATCTCCCCTTCCACACAACCTCTAATTGAAGCCTACTCCCTGTCCCAAGAAAAAGTTACTCGCTGGTACGGTCTACGGACTCTCTCCAACATAACAGGAGGTATCCAACCAACCACGAGTTTCCTAAAAGATTGGAAGTCCGCTCTTCCAATCGGAATCGATAAAGTTGAACCACATCTCACTCTTTTACGGGGAAATTATCATCATCCTACTCCCACACAAATTCAGTATTTGCCTGCATCGGGATTATCAAAAAATGCAGAAGATAGGTTTGCGCAGTTGTTTGGAATTAAAGATCGTTGGGGATTAGAAGAGATAATGCCGTTTTTGGAGGGTTGTGTGGAGAATGGAGAGGGATGGGAGAAAAAAGCCGAGAGAGAATGTCATAAGTGGGCTAGAGTTAGAGGAGGTATGGTTATGGATAAACATTCCTATTGAACCCAGAATTAGATTGCACATGACAGAATGAAAGTATGTACATGATGTTGTAGTGAAACATATAGAGAAACTCATTGCTTTGAAACAAATAGAGATGTTATTCGAAATCAGAACCAGAGTCGTAGTCTGCTTCGTAGTCGGATTCGGAGTTTCGTGTCAAAGGAGGTGGTAAGAATGCGGGCTCGTTGAGAAACCAGTCGTACGCGCTGTTGGGAGGAGGAGTATGTGGTTTGGAGGGGTGTTCCACTTCATAATCGGTGTCACTCAAGTTAGCCATGCTGGAAGATCGACTAGAATTGTGATACTCGGGATCTGAAAACGCATTCGACTCCGAACCACTACTTTCTTCATCTGACTCCGACGCCGGCTGTGAGGTTTCGATGGTCTCAGAAAAACAGTACTCGCAGAGGTTGTTCGAAAATTGTGGCGCCAAAGCCATAAAACAGTTAGGACAGATATTTCCCAAACCAGATGGAAGGTGAGTTGTGTGGAAAGGAGGAGTGAGATTATCGGAGATTGTATTGAAAAGCGATGAGGCATAACGCGAACGACTGGTGTCTGTTGGCAATTGAACTTTTCGAACAGTGCGGGGACTTGAAAAGTGAAGGAGCTCGCGCATCGGTACCGTGATATAATGTATCAGTAGAACGCTCGCCTCATTCTGCCCAGAAACACTGTAGCGGAGAGAGTAAGCTAGCTCGTAGGGTCCACATGAGACTACCCAGGTCCCTTGTTGGAGCGGGGGCGCACGTTCCCAAGAAAACGCACCTTCTTCTCTTTCTACTTGTTTGAATCCAGGAAACAAGTAGTGATACATACGGGGCAGGTCGTACCATTGGTAACTACTGTTCAGCACCTTAGGTACGGCTGCCCTGAAGGTAACGGTTTCATTCCAGTCTTCAATGCTCAAATCTCGTTCATTCAGCTCGGGAATCTCGACATTGCAACATTCGAATTCCAGATAACTTTTGTGCCTATCCGTGCTGATGCAATCTCCCCAGCCGAGTTCCAAGTACAACGTATCTGCGTCTGCTCTTCTCCCTTTGTCCCAACGCCAGTCGCACGTTCGAGAACCAAACTGAGTCTTCCTTTGTTTTCTCTCATCTTTCAAACTCTCCACATAAGAACAATAATATCGCTCAATATAGGTATCTACATGGCGCTTCCAGACACGCGAAACACCGCGACAAAAGAGCCAGACAGCTCCAGTCGGAAGATTCTTTAGGATTTCGAACATGATCTCGTCGGGGACATGGACGTCAGGAAAGTAAGACCCCATTGCTGACGCGTCAATTGAGTGTAAGGGGTGAACGTGTGTCGCATGAACGCAAAGGAAAGAAATTTATAATTACCCGTGACGTTGTAATCAAAACCGAATGCGGGATGGTGCATAAAGTTTGATGAATAGGCTTGCAGCGCGGCTGTTGAGGAGACCTGCGGCTTGTAAAGAAGTTTGAGGACAAGGTTGACCGAATGACTGCGAGGGGTCTTAGCACGGGATAATTGATAAGAAACCGACCCAGATGGAAGGTTGATGAGGAATCGAGGATGTTGGCAATGCTGGTCCGAAGTCCAATATTTCCTGTTGCGATTCTCTCGGTTTCTTGGTTGCCCCTGATTGACTTAGCGTTTCAGCCACGAAAACCTTATTTTCACCTTGCCCAACTTGATATCGCCCCCAGTATCTAGGTTTCGCAGACTACCTAAAGCACTAGCCCCAAGCTAGCACACAATCTCCGACCAGTGATTTAATATGTTCAAAGTGTGAAAACTTTGTTTTTCCATTATTATCATTAAAAATCTCGTTTACATGCAGAAACCTCTAATAGCAAAAATCTCCCGAATTTTAGGTATAAGTCTCGCCAATGCTAATCATCGCAAATGCAAACCATATCATCCCAGCAAAATTCAACATCAATCCCCTCAATGAATTTTATTAAATGACAAGTTTCTTGAACTTTTTCTTCGCAGATCCCAACTCACTTCCCTCTTTCCTTTTCTTCTCTTTCTTTGCAGGAGTACCAGTACTGTTAACATCCATCATATCATCGTCCCCATTTGTAGTCGCAGAATCATCGTTCGGTGTACCAATTTGTTGTTCGTCATCGGATATCGGAAGTACTTCTTGAGATCCAGCAATCTCGTCTCGTCGCATTAATGCCACAAACTTAAAATTAGCATGTTCGTTGAGGAGGGAGCTACAGCTTCCAATTGTTCTCGAACTTGGGATTCGTGGTCGAATGGTTTGTGAAGATATGGGATTTCTTCCCATTCCATAGGTCCGATAGTTCGCGCTTTGACAGCTTGTTTATTGTCTTTTGCATTTCCTGCTTTCTTCGGATCGAATGCGCGACACTTGGCTTCTGTTAGATTATACTGAAACTTTAATTGTTGTTTCAAGCCAACTAACAATGATAATATCATTGATCGTCGAGCCAAAAGAACAATGTTGGTGCTCGTATCGCCTGCTTCAATCGATTGGAGAATCGAAATTCCGGTTGACGCAAGGATTCTGTCGATGGTATAGATGACGGTAAACACTTCCTCGATGACTCCGTAGTCCAAATAGATTAGATTCTCGGCAATAAAACATGCGAATTCAACATCGACGACTGCGTTTTTATCCCTTGACTGTGAATCTCGATCCAGTATGTTGACTAGACTCCTGAGATATCGTACTCGTGCCTTTTTCTTGGTCTTCATGTCGGCGTAGTATCCCCCAATAAGCGCAGATGCATCTTGGCCGTTGAGGGAAAAGTACCCTGCTAATTAGACGGTTTGGAAGTTAGTTGTACCTTTAGGAGAATTGGCCACTGTCTTGCGATATTCGAATAATCGTTCCATTACTTGACGTGGATTGGATTCTGTGACATCTTCAAATCTAGTGGAAAGCAAAACTCGACTTTGTGCGGCGATTTGTCTGACTCTGGCTACTGGACTTGTTTCAAGTGCAACGAGCGTAGGAAATAACTATTGTCAGCTAATCAACAATGAGTTGTACATCATTCGGCGCTGCAAGGCCTCCACGAACGATCGATTCAAAGACCTCTGTGCCAGCAATAGCAAGAGGCGCAGAATCGCTTGAGGCACAAGACATAATATCACCCAAATAATTTCCAGCAAGGAAAAAAGAAGCCCTGACGTCAACGGTGAAACGAAGGCAGCATACTCATCAGTGTTAATAGAACTGGCAGTTCCAGTCAATACGCCGATGTCACTAGTGAGATCGACGTCGTCTTTCCTTTTACCCTCTGTTGCTTCAGCTTTATGATCTTCCGTTGCGAAATATTCTTGGAAGATTTCCAAAATTGTGCGTTTCAGAGTCTGCGAAGGGTCACGTAAGGAAGAAGTGATGACTTGCTGTGCATCCTCTGCATCAGATTTGAAGAAATCTGTATTTCCCAGACAAAGGAAACCTATGATCAGACAACACTTGAAAACAACATACCGTAAGAAGTAACTGCAATCTTGCGCAAGGCTTCAGGAACCGCAGGCTTCGAGAAAGCGGCAAGTGATTTTGCAATAAGTGTCGTCACCGACATGTTCTTCGGAATTCCGAGAGCTGGATTGAATTGTTCCCTGCGCTCATCGATTTTGGCATGTTGAGCGAAAAGGCCGAGGAGATAAAAGCAGCGGATTAAAGTGGTGTTCCCTGGATTCAAGCCTCCGGTCGCAATCTGTTTTTCCGCATTTTTTACAGGTCGGAAGCAGGTTTGAACGACTTTGATGATATTCGAATAGTCGTTAAGAGTTGCCGCAATAAGACACACAACAGGTACAGCCTCCTTGAGATGCTTTCATTAGAGTCATGGTCAATAGCAAATATACCTTCAATGATGCGGAAGTCATGCCTGTGGCAATAGTTGTCATTGCACGAGTCAAAAACTCAGGTTGAAAGGTCAATTGTCCGTAGGCAAGTAAAGTACGATAAATAACGACCACCAAATAGGCAATTTCCTGATCTTCCTTGTCTGCTGAAGTCTTCAGATACGGCTCGAGACTGGTCATATGATCTGCTGAGAATACCGATGGCGACGACTTTGCAAATAATGAGATGACAAGGAGACATCGTTTAAAGTTGACCAGCTTGCCTTCACTAGCATCGTTGAGGGCAATATCATAAAGACAATGCACACTCAGCTTGCACGCATCAAGCCGGGATTGTAAACTTTTCTCCTGCTTGCCGGTTTCAGCACACATGGTTCTTAAAAGTCTCCTGAATAGACCGATTTTTCTTTCTTCATTATCTCCCAGGACCCGTGCCATTGCCAGTGTTCTGGTACGGATGGTATTTTGTGCTTTGATATTGAGACGTACGAAATCGAAGATACCGCCCATATCAATTTCTTCTCCTGGAGGCATAAACCATAATTCCTCCATCGTCTTGATTGCAAGTTCCTACACTCAGTAAGGTAATGCAAAGGACACACCCTGACAGAATGCTCTTCATCAGCAATACGCGAGAGAATACTTGAAGCAATTGCGCTTTGCATATCACGATCCCCACTTTTCAAGTATATGTCTTTCAACAATTTAATAACTCTCTTCCGAACACCAAGACCAGCATCAGTGATTCTTCCCCGCATAACTTCGTAGTACGATTTCCCTAATACAGGATCTGAAGCAATGTGCTTGGCAACCAATTCAATAGCAGCTTCTCTAACTGCAGGCGAAGGATCGGAGATCCGCAATGCCACTTGTTGCTGCACGTTTGTAGACGAGAGGATATCTGGATCCGCAACAATGATTTGGCCTAAAGTTCGCAAAGCTTTAGTACGAAAAGTTGGCTGTTTCTCGCTCATCGATCGAAGAATTCGAGATAACATGTTGTCAAAAGATTGAAACAGTGGCGAACGCGTAAGGATAACAGTACATGCTAAAGAGACTTCTGAATCCGAGGGGATTGCAAATGAACTGACTTGAGTGGTGCCTGCCTTTGCAATCTTGGCAAGTTCCTCAATTAGAGGCGTAGAACGACGTGGTCCGGAAAATTCATCGTCTTCACCGCGGTCCGTGGAAACAAGGAAATTGGCCCAACTGCAGACTTGAAATCTCAACGCATCACGCATCCCTTCATCTGCTTTTGACCATACAATTCGATAAGCTTCTTGTATATCACTCAACTCTGCCATTGTTAAAGAGAGACCAACAGCATATTCTCCAACTCGAGAAATCAATCTGGATGTATCCGTCTCCTCTTCCGTTCGAGTCGAAAGTTGTGCACTGAGTTTCTTTCGGATAGACTTTATTTTTGCAGCGATTTGTCCAACTGCATCTAACGCGACGTTCTTGACTTGGGCACCATGAGCATCCCCATCAATACAAGTAAACAAATTCTTTGTCAAACTTCGTAAGATGAGTTCTGCAGCAGGCCACTCTGGTGCCGTTAATACCGTCAAGAAATCCTCCGTGAAAATATCCAATAATGCTTTGAACGGTGAATCTGTCGGAGCAGTTTTACTTGTTTGCAATGCTCGAGAAGTGAGATAATTGACGATGTAGAAGGCACTTTGATTAGCAGCCTTTGAAGCATTTGCCCATTCATCTGCATATGCATTTACCCTCTTTTCCTGCAATGATAATTCAGCATCAGGATCGTCCTCCATATGGACTTGCACTGAATCGATGTTACGCACGTTGAAACATGCTCCTGAAGCTTGTACAAGTCTCATCATCAACGCACTGACAAGTTGAATAGACTTGCCGTCCATAAGTTTGAAATGTCGTGCATGCTGACGAGTAGCAGGCAATTTTGCCAAACTACTAAGCACCTCATCAAGTATAAAACTCCGTTGCTCTGGGTAACTTGCAAATACTTGTCGAAGTACACCCATGGAAATAACTCGAAGACTTTCGATGCCTTGATTTGAGATTACAATTTCTTTGTCTTTTGCTTGGTTTTCCAAAAAAATCGCTTCGACGGCGAGAAATTGGAGGACATTGAGAATACTTTCTTGTGTGACTGTGTCGCCGAGGTGGACCTCGAATTGCGAGAGAAGGGTGATACTGTTTTGAAGTAAGGCAGCGATTTGTTTGCTGCATTTTCGGGCGACTGATAATGTATCTGATGCAGTGTTTTCTGCAGGCGAGACCCATTGGAAAATGCAATCGAGGAAGATTCGTAACACTTCAACAATCGATTTGAGAGTTTCCTCAGAATATATCTGTTGGTCTGTGCCTCTCCCTGCAATTAACAACATGATTACATTCGCCGCCAGAATAGCATTTTCAACGCGTCCCAACTTGCCAATGATCCATTCCCGTTCACTATCTTCCTCATCATCCTCGTCGTCAATATCTTTAAGCTCGATCGTTTCAGCAGCTTTAACTGCACGCTCACAAATAGATGTAATCCTAGATAATTCATCCGTCTCAACTCTTGATCCCATTTTACCCAAATTAGTTTTTCCCAACCGTCGTAACTGCATATCCAATTTTCTGTGTACTTCTCGTGATAACCATGGTCTCTCGCCATTAAGAGATTCACGATCAAAAAATGCAAGAGAAGCTTCACTGGGGGCCTCGGCTTCTGGGTTAAATGCATCTTCAGCCTCGAAAATGTCTTCTAGGAGCGCAGAGAATTGACTTATCATTGCATCCACTCGATCTTTTTCAACGAGAGTGTGAGAGGGAGAGGGAGATGTGGAACTTTGTCGACCGTGAGGATATTGCGGAGATACTTTTTGGGGTTTGTAGTGTGAGGAGGCCATGCTGGAATTGGGTGTGCGAGAAATTATCTCGACCGCTACGGATTGTCGGAGTGGTGAGCCACGAGGAGGGAGGGTTGTCATTGAGTAGGGACGAAAGTTGGCGTCGTAGATGGGAATGGGGATCGTGTATGGTGTTGAAGGTTGGGTTTGTTGAATTGGAGGGGAGGCACGAGGCATCTCTGGAGTCAAAGGAGTTGGATCTTAGGTTAACTTTTTTTTGATGGGATCAGGCTTACATCGAAAGTTGTTTGTAGTTTTGTCTAATACAGCTTTGGCGAAGGGGCCGAGATCTGTAGGACTATGCGTCGGCGCATTTTGAGGAGTGGGAGCGACAAAGTGTGGAGGTGTCTTGAATCGACTATGGTTAGGTTAGCTTGCATGGGGAAATACATATCGCGATCATCAACCTGATTGAGTAAGTTGAGAGTCATCTGTAGTTGTTCTCTTTGAAAGGCTTCTTCAGCCTGATTATGTGCTGTGCGATTCATCAATGCGAAGTAATCCTGCGCAGACTGCACTCTCTCCGGATTTGCGATCAAGTTGGAAAGATAAAACGATGTGAATTGAGGAGTAGGTAAGACGTTGAGAACTGTAATTTAGCATCGTCTCTGTGGAAGTGAGGCAATATACCTCCAGTAGCTGGCACAGCAGACGTCAGTGGAGTATAGCGAAGAGCAGATTCCACATCTTCGGGTACATTGAATTGGGAACCCCCATTTGCCGTCTGATTCGGCAGCTGCTGTTGCGCCGGGAATGCCTGTGAATGCAATGCTGAAGGAGCAAGAGACGATGCAGGTTGCTGTCCTGAGAAATGCATGGTATGGAAGTCCTGATCCATCCTGAACTAACAGGCCAGAGCCAAGAAGCGGGGGTGTCTATGCTCCTGAGCAGGAGGGTTGCCCGAATGAAGTTAAGGCTTCAAACTTCAATTGTGCTCGGATCGCTTTTTGATTAGCCCTTTAGTGCGCTGCGCGATTTAGTCAAGTTGGAAATCCAGGTCACGGTACGTCGCTGAAACGCGTCGAATTTGGGTCTGTGCAGATCTTACAAACGGCAAATTAACTGTGCAACATCCCTGAATCTCATCTCATCATGACGACGGCCATCTCTCTGTGAGCACACAAATTTCTTGAGGATAATGTATTTCGCGACTGGTTAATGTCGATATACTCTAACTTTTATCTACAATGCCATTGTCCCTTTATTTCACTAGTTACCCATAACCCAATCCAACCCAATGCCAAATGCCAATTACATAGTCTACCCCTTATAAACAAATTTGACTGTCGTTTCCTAAACTCGGTCGGCAACATTAATGTCATCCCACCAATTATTTCTTTTAGCTTTTGGAGCCCCTTGAGCCCTAGCTAATTGGCGCTCCTGCCGTTCTATCTCTCTCCGGGCATACGCCGCCTGCGCCGGATCCCGGATCTCCAATTGTTTCCGTTTAGCCTCATCAATCCGATTCTGCAAAGTATCTACATTAGCCTGTTGTGCTTCTTTGTCCTCATGTGATCCTTCTCTCAATGCAGAACTGGTTGATGTCGCTGTACGCTGAGAATGTTTTCGTTTCGATTTCTGCCACGGTCGTTCTCTGATCGCATATACAAGCACATTGACGTATCCTTGTGATGGCAGGAACACTGTTGCGAGGACCGCAACGGCAAAAGTTCCTGGTGGGAGTGTGGTTTCGGTACTTGCGTATGTGATGATTTGGTAGAGATGGTTTACGAATGGTGGAATCCACATTATTAGGTAGACTACAGGGAAGATGAAGAGAGTTCGCATTTGTCGTTCAACACGGGCCCGTCGACGTGCGAAATCGTCAGATATGTCGCGTCCTTGGAGGGAGTTGTTTCGAAGTGTTGGAGGGAGGGCGTCGTGTAGTGTTGTGGTTGTAGACATATCTCTGTCTGGAGATACTTGTGGGGGTGCTGAATTAGGAGTTTCGGATGTTGGAGGAGGACGTTGAATCATAAAGGATTGGGAGGTGGGTGTGTCATCGGTTTGACTGTCTGGTATTGATCCTGTTGGGCTGTAATCTTTTTCACTTGGATCTTCGGGAATCACTGGTGGAATAGAAGGTGGATTTGCGGCTGAAGGCGCGGGTTGAGGGAATTGCAGGATGTTCGGAGCTTCTGGAGAATCGGGAGATGTATTAGGTGAGGGAGTATGCTGGGAGTCCGAATCTGAAGATTCCCCACGGGTTCCAGGTTGGTTTTTATCAAGTGTTCGATAGGCCCGTTTAACATGGACGTACAATGCAACGTACAAGACGGTGATAAGCAATAAAATGAAATATCGAGGTCCCCAAGAAAGGGTATAGCGCCAGACCAGAGGGTAAGCTGGAAGATAGCACCACGTCACCAGCGGGACATAGGCTGGAGAATGGATAAAAGCCAATCCTGCCAAAAGTGCGGGTAACGTAATCCATATCAGGAACACCCAGTATCGCCATCGCCAGAGTCCTCCTTCATCCGCAGATTGAGTGAGTTTCGGATTGAACACATATACTGCGGTATGAACGGCGATGACAAACACCATGAAATCACTTGCTTCGAAAAAGTATGCGGTGAAGAATCCGCTTACTTGGACATACTTTGCAGATTCCCCCAAGTCCCCGGACGATAAGGTGATGATAGGATATATCAACTCAAAGAACGAACGCAACACATCTGAAATAATCAGAGCCATGATGAGTCTAAGATTAACGTCCTACGAGAGAATGGAAATACGTGTGACGGAACGTGCGTCGGTGCAGTTGAATATACCAATACATCATCACTATTCCGGCAAAGATACTCATTGAAGAGAAGGTTATGCCAATGATTCGGAGCTGCCGCTTCTGTAGTGTTGTGTATAGGTCGATATTTGTGAGATACACTGGTATCATGGTTGTATTTGTGCTTGGATCTATAGAGGCGCTCATACTGTCCGAGAATCCCGCAGGGAGCGTTATTCTTCAGCAAAAGTCGTCGTCTCGTTATCGCGACCGTAACACGATGCTGTTTAACATGTTTTGATATCGTCCTGCGACAAATTCGCCTTGAGCGCAAGGGAGAGTCGGACGCGAAACCGACGACTGGTGAGGGAAATGAAAAATTTGTTTCTTTGGTTGCTTGGATATTTTAAGTCGACGGATCCTGTACTGGTATTCGTGCCGAGTCGGGATGTATGGGTTAATATTATATTGCGGGCATGTTGATCAATCATCCTACTAAGCTCCTCGCCAGCTTGGGGGAATGCCGATGGGTGTCTGGTCGCATAGCGTCCACAGCCTAAAATGGCCCATATTTCCGACAGTTGCGTCCACTCTTATTTAATGGATGATCCTGGCCGTGCCCGTCGTCGAGCAGTTCTCAGCGGGATAGCGAAATTCGCCAAATCTGAATCCCGAGATTGGCTGAAGTGGAAGGCGGTGGCTGCGTGCCACAAGTAATAAGGATTCCATATGTGGTTCAGGTGCTCCACCGGGGTGTGGTACCTGTCCAATTGCAGAGAACCCTGTTTGTCACATTCTAAACAGCCTGTATGCGATCTTCATTAAACACCACTCCAGCCGCCCCTTGCCTCCATCCTTGCTCTGTTCTGCAAATCGTATATATCCTGACTGGTTTGCAGTCGTTCCTAGGAGTGGCTTCTACCTTTAAAGCAGGAAACCATACAGCACGCTTAATCACCCGGCGGCCGCCATTGCTCCCTCGGCAGTTCTGGCACCGACTCAGGCACATATCTCCAGCCAGGGAACCATTATCCGAACCTCCTGATCGGCAAAACTATATTCCCCTTTTGAATATTCCACCAGCCTCAGGCTCGTAAATTTGGCTTGCCAGCGGACCACGCAGATTTCAAGTCCTACATAATCCCCCACCACCGCTCCTTTCTTGGCACTGGCGAATTTGCCGTTGCCCTGGACGCCATACTAAAACGCTTGCCTCCTTTCCTTCCACACCCCACATTTCCCCTAGTTTTAAGTTTGGAGAATTAAACTTTATATCCATCCAAACAAATCTGCACACAAATGGAAATCTTGTGACCTCCACACAGCGCACAGATCATTCCTCGCTTAAATTGAAACAAAGTTTGGGTGACCCTCGCGAACATTGCGGGGCAACACACCCGCAGGGAATCTCAAATGAAATTTGATCATGCGCCTTCCTGCAGGTCTTCAAATGAAACTGCATAAACTTTGTTGGGGAAATAGAATTTGCTGCTGTGAATGAAATAGAGTTGTGGCTCTATTAAACTCTTTATATTTGAAACACTTTGGAACCATCGGGAATTGCATCAGGATTTTTGAAATATTTTTCGAGAATAGCCCGGCCGGAGCCCCGACCAGGGCCCACATGGCTTCCCTCCTCCATTGCTCGGGATAATGTTTACGATTAACCTTACTTGAAATGTGGATCTCATAAACTTGAAGAGTGGGGGCGCTTCGTACTTCTCGTCTATTAATCCGACAGATCTAGATGGGAATACTGATTGTCAACGCATGGCAGCCATCGTAGGCGAATCATTCGTCGGATAAGATATATACGTCATTTTTGGGACATACGTCCTTTGAGGAACTGGTACCCTGGTCAATAATCACCTCCCTCAACATCAAATCGACATTGATCAAATGTGAACTGACGGATATATTTGGAAGCCTGATCCTCGGATTTGAAATGGAGTTTGAAATATGCGACTGCGAATTGATCGCTCTTGTTGCAAATAGTGTGCAATCGCGAAGCATTTCCAACACTCAATGTTTTGAGTTGAATTAAAGCGACGCACTACGACAGATGCTCTGAAAAAGGTTGGCTCGGCGAATCTCACATGAACAAGGCGCCGATCGGGGGTGATTTCGCCCCTTAAACGTCACAATGACATGTAATCTTTTCGCGATTGTCGGTTTAGGGTTCCCATCAATGACCACACCCGTGTGACCCCCACGGACCATCCCCCGTAACCCCTTTACGTGGACTAATAAGTCAACCAATTTCTTGATCCTAAAATCGATAACATCTGCACTAAATATCCCCACCACCCCTTTCCGCTTCGTCTAGAGATAACACTCATCATGGCTCCAAGTATGCCAGAAGGCACTCCAGTGCAAGCCATCGCTACCTTTTCTTCGAGACTCGATCATCAGCGTAGACGTTCTCTCGTCCCTGACTCAAAACTGAGTTGGGCAGGTCCAAATTTCGAGGTATCTTTTTCCTATTATACCCCTGAATTTTTGGTTGGGGCAAGCTAATAAACTGATAGGAATTGTACATTGGTCTTTCAGCACGTATTTTGGATGATGAATCTGCTGTTGAAGTTGGTCTTACGATGCACGACACCAATTACTCTGTCGACTTTTGCGTCCATCAGGTTCATGTAACTTTGAACAACCCGGCCGACACCGCACATGTGCTCACCAAACATTGTCTCCATCAAGTACGCATCTTCTCCGAAACTCACCGCTGCAAATTCATTGGCGCTGGTGTCGGCAAGCCTCTCGCAGATCTCGCGCCTCATCTTTGTTCCGCGCTTTGGCGAGAACTCGATATCATCCCCATGATTCTGAGTGTGTATGTCCATGAACACGGTGTGCATACTACCTACATTCCGACAGCCGATGAACAGGCTGATTCGGTCGTCCGCAAACTCATCATGCATTTCGGACCTCGCCATTTGATCCGTGTGCAAATTGGATTCCGAAATCTGGTTGAAGTGGATGAAGGTGGGTTGGTGAGAATTGTGGATTCTCTCGACGATTACAGAAGAACTGTCAGACCTCCTACATGGCGTGCTTTGATGAAATATACGGAAGAAATCAAGCAAATGGGAACTAAAATCGCTTTTTTCAGTTCTACCCCTCAAGGTGGTGGAGTCGCATTGATGCGTCACGCTTTGATTCGTTTGTTCAGAATGCTTGGTGTTGATGCGAAATGGTACCCATTCACTTGAATACGTGCTAATTAATAGGTATGTACCAAAACCAAATCCTCAGGTATTCCGTATTACCAAGGATAATCATAATATCCTTCAAGGTATGTCTTTCGCAATTGTTGCGAGCTAAGTCAAGGTGTCGCCGATCCTTCGCTTCGCTTGACGAAAGATCGTCAATCTCAAATGGATCAATGGATTGGATACAATGCCGCCAGATATTGGCTTTCTGAAGGCGGTCCACTTACTTCCACTGGTGTCGACGTCGTCATCATTGATGATCCTCAAATGCCCGGACTTATCCCCTTGATCAGAGAAGCTTGTCCTAAGACGCCCATCATCTATCGCTCGCACATTGAGATCCGTAGCGATCTTGCCGCTCGTGACGGATCACCTCAAAAAGAAGTTTGGGAATATTTGTGGGATCGTATCAGACTTGCCGATGTCTTCATTTCTCATCCCGTGAGTAAATTTGTTCCAAAGGAAGTTCCTATTGAAAAAGTTGGATTGCTCAATGCTACATCTGATTGGTAACACATCCTTGCGATTGAGGCTTATTCTAGGTTGGATGGTCTGAATAAACCTATGCGAGAGTTTGACCATCAATACTACCTAAAGTCTTTCCGCTCATTATGTATTGAAAGGCGAGCTAGTAGACTTCTCTTCCCGGCTAGAGACTACATTGTCCAAGTCGCTCGCTTTGATCCAGCCAAGGGAATCCCAGATGTCATCAAGTCGTATGTGAAAGCTAGACGTATTCTCGATGAGAAGATCCCTGGATCCAAGCATCCCCAACTTGCTCTTGTCGGACACGGTGCCATTGACGATCCAGATGCTACTATCATCTACGATCAAATCATGGAGATGTTGGAAGACGATGAATATTCTCCTTATGCATCTGACATTGTTGTCATGAGACTTCCCTCTAGTGATCAATGTACCATCTTTCTTCTTAAGCCTATCGCTAACAAATTTAGTGCTTAATGCAATCATGAGCAATGCTAAGATCGCATTACAATTATCCTTACGCGAAGGTTTCGAAATCAAAGTCTCCGAAGCGTTACATAAAGGAATCCCAATCATCGCCTGCAACGCAGGTGGCATTCCCCTCCAAATCCAAGACGGCAAATCCGGTTTCCTCGTCGAAGTAGGCGACACCGACGCAGTAGCAAACCACATTGTCAATCTATGGTGCGACAAAGCTCTCTATAAGAAAATGAGCGAATACGCAAGAACCCAAGTCACCGATGAAGTTTCCACTGTCGGTAGTGCCGCAGCTTGGTTGTGGATGTGTTCTAAATTGGCCAAAGGGGAGAAATTGCAGATGAAAGGTGGATGGGTTAATGATTATATGAGGGAGGAAGCTGGTGAACCTTATGAAGAGGACGAACCTAGACTTCCTAGGGAGGGTATTAATTTGCAGGGAGCTTAGAGAATGGTGGGTTGTTTTAGGTTGAGAGAAGGAAGAAAAATAAAAGTTGTTGTTTTGTTTTAATGTTGGTTTTGAAGTTTTTGTATTTGTATAGGGGACGTGTTGTATTGTTTAGCTGCGATGATTGTATGGAGGGTCTTTTTTGCAGTCAGTATTCTTTAAATGTTGTTTTGAGGGCTTTTGGAAGAATACATAGCATCATTAGCGAGGGCGAGATTGCAGTTTTCTTTCCTTTTAATTTTAATATTCTTTGTTTTAGCTTTTCTCGGTGCTATTCTACCAGGGCAGACCGTACTCGAATGCTGACTGCCGCACAAGTCTCGCGGAGTGCACTACAGACTGGTGACCTGCATGTTATCCGACATTCTTCAGATTCGCAGCCCATGCATGATCTGTTGTCCAAGGCATGCCTCCCAGTCTAACTGACTGCCAGCTGTTTGTACAATCATCAATGGGAGCGGATGGGGATCGGTTCAGGAATTAAGCGCCTGCGGCCCTCAATTGGGGGTTGCGAATATTAGGCGTTGTAGGCGTCCTCGCGAGTGGATGAGATTGACAAAAGCTTGTTGACTGAGTAACGAGTGTTCAGATTTGTCTGACACCTGTGTTATTTGCTCTTGGTGGCGCATAGCCAGTTGCGATTTCAATTGTGTGCCGGGAGTACAGAGGACAATTCACCTCTGCAACCCGATTCAAGCTCCAAAGGACAGGACCTCCTTATCCTCGATCGACTGGGTCCGTAAGCGACTGGTGCTCGAGATCAACTCCTTGCACTCCTGGGATCAATAGCACCAAGTGTGTCATGTATCAAGCCTAGGCACCAATTGCACATTGGTCTGTCTAGCGTTTGGTTCTCAATCCGCAGCAACGGAAAAGCACAACCCTCCTCCCTCGCTTCACCCCACTCCCCCAATCTCTGAGGGCCTTTCCAGGATCGACTAGCAGCAGACTACTTAAGTTTGGGAGTCTGAACGCACACACGACCTCGTGGGAATAATTAAATCCACGAATCCAAGGCGTAGTCTCTGCCACACCTCGTCCTGCTGTCATTCAATACTAGCAGCAGCATATCCCACCTTATTATTCCTTGCCATCTTAATTTCAATATTCAGCAGCACGAGTCAAGAGGCTTAACCACGTTTCTCCTCTCATCTCGGACCCAGCAAAATTAATCGAAAGCACATTCATCATACATACATTGTCACGCACATTCATACATACATTCTCCAAGGCATCAGCAGCATCGCCCCTGATTTCCCTCTAGCAACACCACGCACAGCAAATGCCGCCAGTGCCACAGTCCCCTACAAAACACAGTTCAATGCAGCCCTCGAGACCTGCGCCCACACCTCCAGTCGGCTCCGGTCCACCACAACCGTCCCCAAATGGTTCTCCAGTAAAAAGATCGCCATCTTCTCCTTATCCAAGTTCGCGTATTGAATCATCCTCCGCCAGACCAATAATCACTACTATTCCCTCCTCAGGAGCTCCCATCTCTGAGCTCGTTCCTCAACGACCTGCACCACGACCTCCTCAATCTTTTAGCCATAAACCGAATGTCTTGACTAAAGGACATTCTACTTCTCAATCCCTTTCATCCTTGGGTTCTGGGTATTCGGTAGCCGAGGATAGTAATCATAAATCTTCTCCGCCTGCACCGAAACGACCGCCTCCGCCGATTGCTTCGAATCCTTCCCCTGTTACCCCGCCAATGCAGTATAACCCTGAATTTCAGCAAATGGGAACTGCACCTCAGTCGCAGCAGTTTGTTGGCAGAGTTCCGTCGAATGGAAGTCCTGGGACACCGAATAATCGAACGAGACGGTCGGATTCACGAAAATCGGATGGGAATAGTCCTCAGACAGCGAGGAATAGTCCGCGTGCTCATAGTGAAGAGTACGGCTCAACGAAATCCGATAAGAGCATATTTGGCAAATTTGTCAGTGGAATGACAAAGGGATTAGGCGGCGGGAGCAATTCGAATAAGAAGGAGAGAATGGAGATTAGTACACCGTATGATCCGGTTCATTTAACGCATGTTGGATTCAATTATCATACTGGGGAATTCACTGTATCCTCTCTTCTCTGCCCTTATGTGCAATTGGCCTAATGTATAGGGACTTCCTCCAGAATGGCAAAAGTTGCTCGAGAACAGTGGTGTTTCTCAAAGAGAACAAGAACAAAATCCGCAGGCGGTGATGGATATAGTCGCCTTCTATTCAGAACAGACTCAAACTAAACCAGAAGAGGAAGTATTCCAGAAATTCAACCATACCCCCCAGACATCGTCACCTGGCCTAATATCCCCAGTAGCGCGAGCAGACCAACAGCCAATTCCTGATGAACAACGTCCTTTTGCACCTTCCAGACCCGCTCCCGTCCCTCCCGCTGAACTCGAATCCGAGAAACCTCGACAGGCTCCTGCTCTCACTCAACAGGCGCAAGTCAACAGAAAACCTGTCACCCCTCCAACACAGAAACAAGTTCTTCCTGCACTCGGGCTTGAAATACCTGCGCATCGAGGAGCGAAGCACGGCGGATCTGAAGATGCAATCTCAGCGGTAAAGGGACCCGTAGCTGTTGTTCCTCCACAAGCCCCGGCACCAGTGCCTCCAGCATCCGCCCACCGTCTTCCACCAGATGTAACCGGCGCCGTAATTCGTCGTCGGGAACCCAAGAAACTAACAGCAAAAGATTTTGAAGTCCTTGCTCGTCTCCAACAAATTTGTTCCGAAGGAGATCCTACAAAACTATACAGAAATCTACAGAAGATAGGACAAGGTGCTTCAGGCGGCGTTTATACTGCCTATCAAGTCGGCACGAATGCACTTGTGGCTATAAAGCAGATGAATCTGGAAGCTCAACCGAAGAAGGATCTGATTATCAATGAGATTCTGGTAATGAAGGAAAGTAAACATAAGAATATTGTCAATTATATCGATTCATTTCTGTATAAGGGCGATTTATGGGTTATTATGGAGTATATGGAAGGAGGCAGTTTGACGGATGTTGTTACGGCCAACATCATGACAGAAGGACAGATCGCTGCTGTTTGTCGCGAGGTAACACTACGCTGTCTGTGGGGCAGTGCTAATGTGTAGACTTTAGAGGGATTACGACATTTACATTCGAAAGGAGTAATTCACCGGGATATCAAATCGGATAACATTCTCCTGTCAATGCAAGGCGACATCAAACTCACAGATTTTGGATTTTGTGCACAGATCAATGATACTGCTGCTCGACGGACAACAATGGTCGGTACACCATATTGGATGGCTCCCGAAGTTGTCACCAAGAAACCATACGGAGCCAAGGTCGATGTGTGGAGTTTAGGAATAATGGCAATTGAGATGGTAGAAGGAGAGCCTCCTTATCTCAATGAGAATCCCATTAGAGTATGCTATCCTGATTCTGGTCAAGCTAATTGCAGGCGTTATGGTTGATTGCTACAACGGGCACACCGCAAGTTCAACAACCAGACCAATTGTCACCTGCTTTTAATGCATTCTTAGCTCGATGTCTTGAAGTTGATCCCGAAAAGCGGCCAACCTCTGAAGACCTTCTCAAAGATCCGTTCCTGCAAAGGACAGATTCCTTACGATCTCTATCTCCGTACTTAATTTATCTTGAATCTCACTGACTTAAGGTTAATCCGTGCGGCACGAGAACAAGCGAGATCGAAATCCTGAATGACCTTATGATTGAAAAGAAGCTGAAAAAGGAGACTTCCTAACGCAATTATACCTATTCGTTGTATTTGATTCTTAACGAGAGCCAGCCTCGTATATGTGAATTTGTGACGATAATAATGAGCAAGGGTTATGCTGACGAGGAGAAAGTTTGGAGTTTGTAAGGATGGGATCGGAACCAAAGTGGTAAAAAATCGCTAGCATCGTTCGTTTTTCGTTTGATTTCCTTGTTTGTTGCGTGTGCTTTGTATGTGAGATACTGCTTGCTTGTTTTGTTTCGTTGCAAGGGATATGTAGAAGAGCGATTTTAACCTGAATACCACTGTCAAATATCGTCACTGCAGACACTTCAAGCTTTGAGATACGTATATTGAAAATTGAGTAAATGGGTTTGCTCGCTATGAAGAACAATGCTAATGCGGGAATACTAATACATACTCTGCTTGACAGATTGCTCCTTTCCTTATGCATGTCCATTCATCTCCTCATCCTTCCCAGTGGATAGAAGCTGGATACAGTCGTTATCCCACTTATCCACACATTTCCAGGAACACATGCCTCTCCAAATCGGAATCGCGTCATGTCCATGCAAACTATCCCACCATTCAAGACATCCTAGTCCACCCCCATCTACTGGTTCATCAATATAACAAGTGCCACATATCGCACATGTATCACGCCATTTATATCGTTCTTCTGCATGGAATGCTTTATCGCGTAAGTATTCGGGTAATTCGTATGCTTTTTCAATGTCTGCTAGCATAAAGTTGCGTGCAAGGGTGCGTGATGCGTATTCTACTAGTGTGGGAAGGCTGGAGACTTCGGACGGACGGATGGGACATTGGTGCGCGCGGATGATCGCCGGGAGACTAACTTGCGAACTTGGTGGTGTTGGAAGCGGTGCGTAAGATGGAGGAGGGCTGAGGAATAGGTTTGCATGCAGGCGGAGATGTTGGAGTTGTTTCAGGTTGAGGAGGGTGTGGGGAAGGTATGACAATTGGTTTCCACTTACATTTAATTCGCGAAGGGAGGTCAGATGTCCGATAGCAGCTGGAAGTACTTTTAGTTGATTGTTCCCTGAGATTAGCAAACTGAAGGGGTTGCGGACATACATAGAGAAAGGACAGTTAGATTAGAGAGTGAAAATAGTTCCAACGGAAGAGAACAAAGATGATTGCCCGTCCCAAGGAATAATTTTAGTTGAGGTATCAAAGGTGCTTTATGCTGCAAGGCAGACGATCTGACCAAATGCTTCAACTCGCCAATATCACTAGGAAGCTCATACAATCCACATTCCCTAATACCGTTAGTATACACATAACTGAAAGAGGGAGATACGAAAAATCAACCGAATCCGATCCATCCATGATTGCAGCACTAAGGATACGATGGAATTTACTAATGGAATCTTCTTGACTGATTTGACTTGAGGAAATAATGATATTTTCCAACGTTTCTCCACCTGCAACAGTCCTTGTCCGTCTTCTCTCCACAGCACTCTTCTCAAAAACTCGCTTGATCTCCTCATCTTCAACGTCACTGCTATATCCGATGTCGCTCGAGTCGCGCCATTCACGCGGTTTACGACCACGGATTTTACTGGGCCTGGGCGGAGAACTTCCAGTGTCTTCTACATCTGAGGACTCGATATATTCTCTCTTTGAAGGTCGATAGTGAGTGTAGTTCAAGGAATTCGGTGTTGATATCGTGGTGGAATAAGGGAGCAACTCGTATTTGTTCTTTGGGATGCCAGCCATTGAAGGCGGCGTGTCCAATTTGTATAGAAAGACTGGAACACGATCGGCGTGGTGGGATTTTATACTATGTTATCGCTGGTAACTGTGTGGGGAAACAGACAAATTCTAGGGCTACTCCAAACCCTACAAAAAGTCGTGTAATTACTGACGCGTCTCTCGCGCGTGGTGTTCCTTTAGTGATCAACCAAACTCAACACAACCATCGACGACGATGGAACGATCTCGTCGAAGCGTCAAGCAACGAGCTCCTGCTTCAAAGTTTGAGGAGCTTAAAGCTGCAAGAGCAGGAGGAAAGTCTCGTCTCGATCAATATAATCCAGAGGCAGATAATTATAAACTCTACGATGAAATCGATGAAGTTGATTACCAACGGTCAAAACTCCAGGATGATTTCGTGGTAGATGATCAGGGAGAGGGATATGTGGATAATGGACTGGACGACTTTGAACGAGAGGATGAGTATTACAGTGATGAAGACGAGGCAGATGAAGACAGAGGTCGAGGAAGGAAAGGGAAGAAGAAAGGCAAAAAGGACAAGGCTGGAGGAGAGAAAGTGGCAGAAGGAGCAATTGACCGGCTCTTTAGAAAACCTGCATTGCAGATTCAGAAGAAGGCTGTTGTGTCGACGGAAGAGGATGCTGATTTCATGGCTTCGCTTCTTGGTGAATTGGACGATACTACTGCTTCCACTTCGCGAACCTTAAAAAGAGATCGTCAACACACGACCGATGCGCGTCCTACAAAGAAACGATATTCTTCGCCTACTCCACCATTACGTACGTCTTCAATCGCAAATCGCCAACCTGTCGCAAAACCACATGTAAAACCCGAGATACCCTCATCTCCTCCATTGGCAGCGTTAACAATCAATGATGACGACGGCGGATTCGGAGGGTTCATGGATTTCGATAACGACGATTCATATATGCGAACACCTACCCCTCCATCTGACGACAAACCAAAAGAAGTCGACCTAACGCATGAACAATCCGACAATGACGATGTCCCCGTTGTGAAAAAGCTATCGGCTGCAAAACCCAGCACGAACGGAGCAAAGAGTATCAACATCCAAGCTTCGAAACCGGCTCCACCACCTGCACCAGTCAAAGTAGAAGTCAAAAAGGAATCATCTCCCATTCCAGAAGCTCCCGACGCGACATGGCGTGATCTCAATTCTACATTGAACGTCACTGCTGCTCCGACAAGTCGTCCGTCCAACAAAGCATCCCCTGAAGATGTCCTTGAAACTATCACGATCAATGTTACGGAAACTGTAGAACAGGAAGATGGCACGGAACTTGAAGTCGAGAAACAAGTTGAGAAACCAGTTGTCAATATATTTTGGCTGGATTATGGTGAATTCAATGGTGTTCTAGGACTATTTGGCAAGGTCTTTAATAAGAAAACCGAGCAGTGGATCTCGTGTTTTGTCAAGATTGAAGGAATGGAAAGATGCCTCCATTTCCTTCCCCGTGAAAATACTAGAGGTGCCTCTCCCTAATTCCGGAATTTGCCTAATATTTGAAGACACCAATGAAGAAGTCACTATGGAACAAGTGTATAATGAAGTCAACGACATACTTGTCAAAACCAAAATCACGGAATTCAGAAATCGTCCTGTTGCGAAGAAATATTGCTTCGAGTTGAATGATGTCCCCAGGGAATGCGATTACCTGGAAGTTTTGTATCCTTTCTCAAAACCACAATTACCATTCGATCTTCAGGGGAACACGTTCAGTCGCGTATTCGGTACTGGAACTGCTTTATTCGAAAGATTTGTCCTCGATCGTAAAGTTATGGGACCATGCTGGCTTCAAATCGTCGACCCAGACTTCAGTAAAGCTCAGAATGTATATCTCTTTCAAATTTAAAAGTTCTAACTTTCTAGTCCACATGGACGCGTCTGGAATTTGGTGTCGAATCACCAGATCAAATAACTCCTCCTCTATCTCAACCACCAGCACCTCCATTAACTCTGATGTCCCTCGCTATCAGAACCACGATGAACCATAAAGATAACCGTCAAGAAATAGTCTTGGCATCAGCTCGTGTTTACGAAAATGTTTCTCTCGATGACCCTACACCGGCTGATAAACTTCCTTGTTACGGCTTTACTCTCGTTCGTCCTCTCGAGGGGGGCGTTTTCCCACTTGGATTCGAACCAGAACTTAAGAAACAAGGGTGGTCAAATCGTGTGACCGTTGAAAAAACTGAAGCAAGTCTTCTAAATCTACTTACAGGTGAGATCTTATCCTCTGCGTTTTCTTTGGTTGCAAAGACCTGATGTTTAGCGAAATTCCAAATGATTGACCCAGATGTTATTATGGGACATAACTTTGAGGGTGTGGATTATGGTATTATATTGCATCGAATGAAAGATTGCAAGGTTTCTCATTGGAGTAAAATCGGGAGAATGAGAAGGACAGAGTGGCCCAAAGGATTTGGCAGGGGCGGTATGAGTTGGGGCGAACGTCTTGTTGTCGGAGGACGTTTAATCTGTGATTTGTTTAACGACATGGGCAGGGTAAGATCTCTAACGTTCACATCGCTAATAGCCAGAGTTTAGTTCGTGCTCAATCCTGGACTTTAACCGAGTTGTGTCAGTTGCAACTTGGTACTAAACGGTTTGAGATTGGAGATGAGAAAGCTGTACAGAAATGGACATCGAATGCAAAGGGTTTGATGGATTATATTAGTCATGCCGAGGCTGATACTTTCTTCATCGCGGCTATAACGATGAAGTTGATGATGTTGCCGTTGACTCGACAATTGACCAACATTGCAGGAAATTCTTGGTTTGCGTCCCCTTGTGCGACACACTAATCTCAGGGCCCGAACACTAACCGGAACCCGCGCTGAACGCAATGAGTTTATTCTTCTCCATGAGTTCACCAAGAACGATTACATCTGTCCCGACAAATTATCTGCTAAAGCCAAATTGGCTGCTGCCCACGAAAACGAAGAGGATGAAAACGGCGATATTCCTACCAGCGGCAAGAAGAAAGATAAATACAAGGGAGGATTAGTTCTTGAACCCCTAAAAGGTTTATACGACAAATTCATCTTGGTAATGGATTTCAACAGTTTATATCCCAGCATTATCCAGGAATACAACATTTGTTTCACTACAGTTGAAAGAGCCGATTTCACTGAAACGGACGAAGATAGTATCCCTGAAGCTCCAGATAAAAGTGTCCCACTTGGCATTCTTCCTCGACTTATTTCGCATCTCGTGGAACGAAGAAGGGAAGTCAAGAAGTTGATGAAGGATAAGAAAGCGACTGAAGTCCAACGTGCTCAATGGGATACGAAGCAACAAGCGCTCAAGTTGACGGCAAATTCCATGTACGGATGTCTTGGATACGTCAGATCACGCTTCTATGCTAGACCATTAGCTATGCTCACAACTTATAAAGGTCGTGAGGTTCTCACTAATGCAAAAGATCTTGCTGAAAGCATGGACTTGCAAGTCATTTATGGAGATACAGACTCTGTCATGATTAACACCAATGTCAATTCCTACCCTGAAGCGCTCAAAATCGGCAATGATTTCAAGAAGACTGTCAACGAGCGTTATAGATTATTGGAGATTGATATCGATAATGTGTATCAACGTTTGTTACTTCATGCGAAGAAGAAGTATGCTGCACTTCAACTTGTTGAAATCAATGGTGTTTTGGAACCAAAGGTCGATGTTAAGGGTTTGGATATGCGTCGAAGAGAATATTGTGCATTGAGTAAAGATGCGAGTCAATACTGTCTGAATCAAATCCTAAGCGGAGAAGCACCTGAGGTTGTCGTTGAACGAATCCATGATTATCTCAGAGAACTCGGAACCAAAGTCCGAAATGGAGACTTTAATGTACAGAAGTTTGTCATTTACACGAAACTTGGCAAAAATCCAGAGGATTATCCGAATGCTAAATCTGAACCTCAAGTTCAAGTTGCATTGAGGATGAAGAAACGCGGAGAAACTGTTAGAGTGAATGACGTTATTGCGTATGTAATAACTGGCAACGGCGAGGATTGGAATAAAAACTCGGCAGAACGTGCTTATCCTCCTCAGGACGTGAGCAAACCAGGTTCGGAGCTTCAGATTGGTATTTCTTCTTCATAATTGAGGCTGATACACAAGATTACAACTATTATTTGGCGAAACAGATTCTTCCACCGATCGAACGTCTCTGTGCGCCGATTGACTGCACTGATTCAGCCAGAATTGCAGAATGTCTGGGTTTTGATCCACGTCAATTTAGATCTGCTGGACCCATATCTCAGAACGACACTACTATTGAGCCTCTTGAATCGAGGATCTCAGATGAGGACCGGTTCCGAGATACAGACCAATTTATGCTGAAATGTATCTCATGTAATCAAGAACACCCGTTCTCTGGACTCGTATCTTCCAAAGATCGTGTTACCCCGCTTGGTATAACTTGTCCGAATGAGTCATGCATGGCACAGTTTTCGTTGTTCACCATCAACGCGCAATTGGAAAGTCAAATCCGACGCCATCTGACGAGATATTACGACAATTGGTTGATTTGCGATGAACCTGCTTGCAGCACAAGGACCCGTCAGATGAACGTCTATGGTAAACGGTGTCTAATTAGTGGATGTCGCGGGACAATGTCACAGGAATATAATGATAAGATGATGTACAATCAGCTATTGTATTATGATATGTTGTTTGATATTGAGAAGGCCAAGAAGAAAGCTTCGGAAGAGGAGAAAGGTATAGACCGCCTCAATGCGCATGCTAACAATAGATGTCATATTGGCACTTGCGGAGCAAAATCGGGAGGGATTTGACGTCGTCCGAGGAGTTATCAACAAGTATCTGGAGAAGTGTGGGAGGAGATATGTTAACTTCCGAAGTATTTTTCATTTCATGGCGTAGCACTGGTTGTACATTTGAAGCACGGTTCGCCCACTATATCGTCTTCATCAGATGATTATCGTGGGTTTAACTGGTCAAAATTCATCTCAATTCACAAGAATGTCGTCAATGTACACAGCCACACGGATGGCCGCCGTTAGAGCATTTTAGGCAAACAATAAATATGTGTTCTCTACCGAATCATTCTGTATTTTCAGTTAAGCGAATGTTGAGAATTTTGTTCCTACGAACTCAACACGGACAACCACCTGTCAGCGCTTTGATAATGAGCGCGAACCGAGTGGCGGGGACGAAACACGCCCTTGACAACATTCAGGAACCTTGAATTGGCGGGTCATCCAAATGAACAAGTCCTCTTCACAGACACCTACAGTAGGAAAATGGCTATCAACAAAGGAAAGAAAACCATTGCAACAGCTCAAATTAGCTCCATTGAACTTCGTAAGTCTCCCCTCACTACCCTTCCATCATTTTCTGCCTCCTAGCGCTTTGACTCGGTCTTGAACGTAATCAAAAAAGTTTATTTCTTTGTTGGAGCCAAACCATTCGTTCGCGCAGTTTTGCTGACATGTTTTCTGTTTGTTAGGAAGAGAAATATCTCCCACGAACCACAAAATGGAAAGACGTGGCCTCAACACCCACATCAGCCAAACAGGGAACTTTAGACAAGTTCCTGTCTGGTTCAGCGATGCCTCGAAAATCCACAAAACTCAAGATTAGTGTTCCAAAGGAAGACACTAAACAGGATATACGGGGAGCATCAGCGGATACTATCGAGACTCTTTCTTCTACATCGTCAAATAAGCAAGGCAAAGAACCTGAAATCGAGACACTGCCATCACACAAGAAAAGAAGAGAAAAATCTGAGCTCACTTTGTCACCAACGAGAAGTTCTCCTCGAATCCTCGCACAGAAAAGCCAACTCAAAGCAAAACCACCCCCACCACTCGTTCGAGCCACACAAGGTACCGTTCGCCAGAAGACCTCAGCCTCGGAAACAGCCATGCGACTCTCGAGTTCTGCACCTCCACCGTCCCTGTCGATCACGACGCGCCAAGGGCAACTTCAACAACGCGGATCGCCGTCTCAACCTGAAACAACTTACTACACCGCACCCACATCCCCTGCGCCTTCATCCAGTGAATTTCCAGATAAAACAACAGCATCCGTCGACGTCCCTGGCGATAAAGCTGTAACGGAAACTAACCTTACAATGTCCTTCGCAGAAGTTCCGAGCAGCCTACCCTGGGAAAATACTCCCTCCGATGGATATGGCGACGTCTGGCCATCGTCTCAGTCCAATGCTTCTCCTCCTGGATCCCAACGATTGAGAGGTTCACAGGCTTCTCGTAAATCAAGTAGTGACGACAATGTCTTTCGAGTTCCTGACCTTCCATCTTCACGTCTCCATAATGACGAAACGCAGGATGAATCTCCGTCACCTCATTCGTCTCCGAACCGTGATCATCGTTTACCGCCTCGGACACTTCCAATTACCCTTTCCGCTTCCTTTCGCGCTCCACTTCTTCCCAAGTTATCCCAACCGGGTACCGATCGCGCATCAAAGCAATATCCGGACGAGACACAAGACGAAACTCAAGATCTTAACGTCCCTGAGATACCCCCATCTGCCAGAAAACGTAAGCGTGAGGAAAGCATTGTTGAAGTTAAGGATTCTCAACCAAATGAGTCAGATTTATCGTCGGATTCACTGATCATGCTGTCTCAGCCACCCCCTTCCATGCGAAAGAAGTCTCCCGAGGTAATCGAAATTCATTCGTCCCAAAGTCAGAACCAAGACTTTGTAGCACCACTCCCGCCGATCCGAACTCCAAGGCCAAGTTCCAGTGATCTCTCGAAGCCCTTTGGATACACGTCACCTCAAATTGCATCACAAAACTCCAGCCATCATGCATCTCATAATTGGGAATCGTCTCAAGCTACTGCGTCGCCGGTGGAGCCTCGTTCTGAATCAAGTCAGCTCCTGAAAGCTCCGTCTATACTCTCCCTAGATAGTCAAGCCGAGATCACAGGTCCGGAACCCCTTGGGCTGACCCTTGAGTTCGGATTTCCAAGAAGATCGGTGCCAATGGCTGATTTAGATGCATTGGAGAAGGAGAATGAATTGGAACTGCAGAAATGGGAGCAAGAGCGTAAGATGAAGCACAAGTGATTGCGCATATGATATCCGATCAGCGAGCATAGTTTTCACCATCTTTAATTACATTTCTTACGCTGCGAGAGGAAGTACATGTCTAAAAACCAATTTGATGCGATATGCTACCTAACTATTAGCCCAAACAAAACTACTTCATTGAAAAAGACAACTAAAACACAATTCTTCTTTCCTTTCCTCTCACACCTTGATCAAACAGCAATCAGTAATTCTGTTTCTCCGTTTTCCTTAGCAAAATTCAAGTTTCAGCCATATCCCCACCCAAAGTAATGGAATGTTATGATAAATGGAAGGATTGTGATCCCTCTGTCATTGCTGTGAAAATCTTTTGACGCATGATCTCTTTGGTCGTGTAATCGGGAAGTTTGAGATAATTTGCACAGGTCATGACACTTGGAAGATAATCGTCGGCGGTAAGAGGCGGCTCGTTGGGTTTACACACTACGGTGAAGGGAGGTAAGAGTTTCTTGAAGCCTAGATGTTAGCCAATTTTTAGATCTAGGCGTACCTCCGATAGGAAGTTTTGGGGATCCAGTCAGAAATTGAAGGAATGTTCGACGATCCTGGACCGACAGAGAACTTAGAAGTTCGAGAAGATTGCGAACACTCTTGCTGTCAATATTGTAACCATGATCAGCTTTGACACAATCCAGAAGAGCTATCATTAGAAACGTCGACGATAAGGGGAGATACTTTCGTAAGCCCAATCTTCTTCTGACTTTCCGAAGAGCATGACCAATTCATCCGCCGTAAATGCACAAAGAGCTTCATATGGGAACACACTTGAAAATCCATTTTTGAATGCTGTAAGTTGACGTTTGATTCCCTTCCCAATTGTGTAATCCACCACAAGGTCGACATATTCTCCAACATTATGAATCGTCACATCAATATTCTTGCCTCCAGGTAAAAGTTCGATTTCATAACCAGGAAGAGTGAAATCCAATGTCAAATCTTCAACTGTCGTGTCATCTATACGAATGCCCTTTATCTTTTCCAGCTTTTCTTTCTTACTCCAAGTCTTGCGAGCCATGATCTCTTTCCTTGCGTCAGCAAAGCGTTGAAGAAGTCTCAGGGAATCGCAGAGCCGTTTATCGACAGCTTTGAGTGAGAGAATGGAAGGTCGGTCGTCGTCTTCCTTTTCTGCAAGCCTGAAGAATAGTGGATTGAAGTGGATATCAATGATTCTCGAATCCAACATACTCCTTGCCACAAATTTCCCTAAGCCACCGAATAAATACTCGATTCGTCTACAGTTAGGTTCATACATCCAAAGACATACTCATTATGTGTACTGCTACCGCTTGCGAGAGGTGCAGGGAACAATCCATTTTGAACATGCAAAAACTCATCTCCGTACATAGCATCATTTTCACGCCACATATTCAACTTCCTCTTCGCAAACTCCTTCGATGTATTGGCGTAAAACTCAAGAGTAGGTCCCAGACCAGTTCCGACCTCGTCCTCATATTCCATTTCAAGTACAGGTGGCTTATGTGCATATTGATACATGGCCACAAGCGCAAGGCGCAAGAAATTCTCTCGAGACTGCAGTCTCAATTTCGATCGTTGCAGTCGGCCTAATTGCAAGTCTCGCCTGTCCGCACGTCCATTGGTCCGTTGTGGTACCCAACGATTCATACAACGTGAGTAGCCGAAAGAAGTCGACTGCACAAAGAGATAACGCGTCTCGAATGGGAAAAGGAAGGGATAATGACGGGCTAGATCTTGACTCCAGGTTGGTAGACAATTACTGGCGATGAGTAGAGGCTCTTCGAGTTGCCGGTTAAGTTTCGCAGTGAGTTTCGTATTGACGAATTGAGAAGCAAGGTCCGGTTTGCGGAAACTATTAGCTGAATCGCCAAGGATCTCATCCCATCGAACTGACAGAGAATGTAATAGTTTAAGTAATTTGAGAATCGACGTTGTGGTATCGGATCCGCTTAAGACTGTACTTTCAGAGAGGAATGCATCGTCGATCGTCGTGTTCAAAGAGTCTAAATTAGCTTTGGTCCACGAGGCGTCTGTACCTTGAGCCGGTGGAGGTCCAGGAACTTTGCGAAACTTGATAGTGTGCATGCCAGAGAAAATATGATAGTATCCGTTAACGGGAGTCTGTAAACCAGACCATCTATGAAGGGGTTCAAACACAGTTGATTCCAAGGGGACAGTGTGTCCAGCAAACTCGAATTCCAAATGCCAATCTTGAGGAACCTGTTGAAGGGCCGCAGCATATGACATCGCCGCCGAAGAAAACCTGGCAGCGAAGGAGTCTGACAGTCGCCCTTTAGGAGTTCCAGTAGGTGTATGCACTTCAACACTGACCGCATTCTCTGTTTCTTCCTCATCCATATCGTCCATTTCGTCTACCAATTCCTCATCGTCATCATCCAGGTCATCCATCTCCGGGTCTGATGCAGTAGCACGACCATCCACAGCTGATCCCATGCTAGCTCGCGATCCTCCTGGTCGTCCCTTCCTTCCTTTCGACCCACTCTTACGTGAAGAAGATGAACGAGACTTATTGTCGTTCGTTGGAGCAGAGGAGGTTAGAGCAGCCATTCTTCTAGCCAAAGTTGGAGGAACAGGAAGTCCCATTTCTTGGGCCAGTTGAGCGATTTCGAAGGCACCACTGCGCTCATTGAGATTTCGCAAAATGTCTGTGGGCTGCAGACCACCACCAGCAATACTAGCGGGTCTAGCAGAGTGTGAGACAATTTTGTTTCTGATGAAGGATGCAAGATGGTTCATCTGGGTAATCGCGTGGATGGATACAGTGAACTGTTGACATTCCTTCGGAACGGAATTTTTGTCTTCAGCAACAACCTTGAGTCGGATCTGTTTGGCGAGCATACCGGCTGGGTTACGTCGATTATCGTCATAAGGACCCTGTGAAACTGAAATCACTTCGAAACGTTCCGATCGGGAGAGGAGTTCTTCGAGTTTCATGACAAGGATTTCGAGAGGAGTAGACGATTCCGCACAAAGTTTATGGCGTTCTGCAAAGGCTCGAAGGAAGTCTCGTTGCGTATTGACCGGAGTATCACCATTCGCCAAAGTAGCTAATAAGACATCCAAAATCTTGGATTCCAGTAATTCGTAAGTGGTGATAGACGTAATATCGCCTTCAAAATACCGAGCGAGTTCTTTAAAGAAGGAAATGAGGGTATCGTCGTCCTTGGCTGCTTCCATTTCTTCACCTAATGAACGAAGTTTGCGTAATGTAGCTCCTTCTTCTTTCTCCTCTTCGTTGCCTTGCGAATTATACAATTTCAATAAATCTTTGGCACATTGCTTTATGAGATCGTCTTTCGATTGTGTTGTTGATCCGGTCACTTGTTGTGTGAATGTGAATGGTGATTCCTCCTCATCTGAATCCATGTCGCGCTCCTCGTCCGAATCGTCTTCTGATGTATCGAGATGTTGGGCTTCCATTGAAGGCGGAATACCGGACATCCTGGCTGATGTTGTTGGTGAGGTGACTTCTGACGCCAATTTCTCTACTTCGGCAATGATACCTTCTCGTTGGAAGTGAAGGCGATAAACATTCGGAAGCTTTTTGAGAAGTAATTCGCATAATCCCAAAGCAACAACAGTTAAATTTGCGTGATCGTGTTGAGATAACATGCCAGCGAGAAAAGAAGCAAGTTGAACATCTTTGAGGATAACTTCCAGAGTTTCCGTTTCCAGGTACGAGAAAATCTTGTAGAGAGAAGTCAGGACGAGGCCTCGAACATTGTAAATGATGGTGCTGCTATAAATGTCGAGAAGTGTCGGAACAAGGATTTTGCAGAATCGGACAACGTGATCGTGACATTCACTCAGAGCTTTCGTTCGTTCTTCTCGAGAGGGTTTTGAACGGTCTAAAGAAGAGCCTGGATAAGCCATATCATCTCGTCTCAAGGCCAATGCGGAATCTGACTCGCTTGGCGGAAGAGGTCCCATCCTGTCAGGGAGAGGGAACAGATCCCAGACGATCTGGAGAGTTTCAAGGATTTGATTGTGAGGTCGATGAATCAATGCCTGCAACACAAAAATCGATGTCTTCTTCCTCGATTCCATATCAGTATCCTCCCGTGGTGAGACTCCTGTCAATATCTGATACACTGTATCCACTAGATTCATCTTCAACATTTGTGCACCCAACTTGGCTGAATTCTTGACCAAAACACCCAACAGACGTAACAACTGAGTATGTGTACTCGACCCAGCAACAGATGTATTGCCAGGAAGTAATATAGCAAGAACGGCCTCCAGAATGTCTTCCGAGATAAGTTGTTCAAGTCTATCAGGATAGTTTTTGAATCCTTCCACAATGCGAGCTATGCAGAGACAGCCTTGTTCCACTACTTTTTGGTCTGTCCCGGAAATAATGGCTTTTAAGTTTGGCATTATCTCTTTGACTGTTTCGAAGGAATCGATGGGGATGTTGCGACAGCAGTTGGCGGCGGTGGTGACTGCTGTACGTTGGACGTTGGTGGAGAAAAAGTCGAGGTACATGAGACATGCTGTCAGGCCACCTTCTCGAACAATTGAAGTGGGGTATTCAACAGATATCTTTTCGAGTGTCTAATATTAGATATAGAATATCGTGGAACGTACGCTAAGAGCTTGTTCGGCGAGATCGATGTATTGAATCTCCAGAAGTTTGGAACATAGAACGGGAACGGCCCCACTGTATACGACTGTTCCGGTAGATTGGGGCAATGCCTCCATGAGATTCGCTAAACATCGTGATGCAAGTAACATTGTATCAGGATTGTCTCCAAAAGGACTAACTTCCTCCCCTCCCCTCAAAATCTTTATGAGTTCAACAACATAAGGCTCCGGAGCAAGGTAACCAGCCAATGTCTCCTCGGTCGAAATAGCGAGCAATTCAGCTAATTCTTGAAGTGCAATATGTTGCATCGTGGGATCGGAATAGTTGCGGAGGTTGGGAAGGATCGATTTAAGGGTTCCATGTACATTGTCCATCATTCCTTGTAATCCTCTCATTGAATGGAGATTTCGAAGGATGTGAGACGGCACGGGGGGAAGACCGGGTGGAAGACGAGGAAGACGAGCGGGAGGTTCATTTTCAACGCTTTCTCCGCTTCCTCCTCCACTGTAGTCATCATCCATTATAGCTGGCTCTCGTTGATCGTGTTCTTCTGATGGACTGTCCATTTCATCGTCTTGGTCGACTTCCATGAACTCAGGATCAGGGTCTCCAAATTCGAGATCTTTTCGACGAGATTTTTTAGATTTTGAGGATGAAATGCCCGGATCTGTTACGTCTGACAATCAGTTTGACCCCATAGGGGGATTGATACCTTTGGCTTGACTGCTTTTCGATGTAGAAGCTGATCGACTTGAACTTTTCTTCTCCTTCTTAGCTGTACTACTCGACGATTGTTCTCCGCCGGCTTTCTTATTATCTCGTCCTCTAAAAACGATCAGTACAATGGCAAGAAAGAGAAATACCTAGACTTTGGCATGGGATTATGACGACGTTTACTTTTGGTTTGGAGAGAAGGAGGACTCGATCGACGACGAAACTGATACCTAGGCGAATTCGTCGACTCGGGAGTATCTTCGGGAGAAAACCTCGTACGCTTAGAAACCGGAAGATTAAGATCTGCCGCAGAAGTAGAATCAGTAGGAGAAGTAGCTACTTCCGATGGAGCTCTGTATTTACGTTTATTCGATGATGAAGAAGGAAAAAGTTGTTCAGAAAGGTGTCTGCACAGAAGCATCAGTATCACAACGGAAAGAGGGGATGAAAGGGAAAGAGGAATAAGTACCCGCTAGGAGGTGCTTCTAAGTTGGAAGCTTCTTGATGTTTTTGTTTCTTGCGAGGTCGCAAGTCCATAAGCTCGTTTTGATTGTTACAGTTAGACGGTGATGGAAGGGATGTGCTTGCTGCTCAAAAAGGGGGTGAGCAGAAGCTTATTCCATCCGTTGTCGCGGGTTAGAAGAAAAGCGAAACGATGAGGCACAAGGAGTAGGAGAATGTCTGCCCGTGATTCACTGGTCCAAAAGTAGTTGTTGAATGTGAATGCACCTGAAGGATACAGAGGTGGCAAGTCGGACCGTGTAAGAGAGTTGGAGGGAGTGAGTGGGAGGGGTAAGGGAGGCGGCAGAAATAAGAGGTGATAAGAACGGGTAGAAGGCGAAAATTAAGGAGAGTAAATAGAACACTGAACTCAACTGTCGTAGGTTAGAAGATGAGTAGACGATGGTTGGAAGGAACAAAGGTTGAGGATGAAAGTTGAGTTGAAAGACGTGTTGAGGAGAGGGGTTGGTTTGGCTGAGTGTGAGGAGCTCTTACTCAGATATTCTCAGCAGGTTTTGGTGTTGATCTCTCACGTATCACTTCACCTCTTGGCGCATATACATGCTCGTTAACGCACAATTTTTCAGTCAGACGGAATTGCGATATGTCTGTGTAGTCATCATTGCACAATGCAAAAGCTGAGCAGTTGCAGAACTTTCGATCTCATCACGCGGTCATTCGAAAATGGTAAATGGTAATAGTTATTCGTAACTCGGGTGCTATCTCTTAATTTGGAAGTATATATCCTTTGGATCTCAAGCTTGTGCCAGAGATGGTAAGACTACGTTGCCTAACTGGCTATTTTATCGGCTTGGAGATAAGAGTGTCACAACGTGCACTACGTCAATTGTGAGAGGATGACTGAAGTGACTGATTAGAATTGATATCTCACTCGATTAGGTTGGGTTGAGCACAAGGTTGACATCAAGGAGTTCGGATCAAGTCTGTGCAACAGCGGGTCTCCGAACACCACAAAAGCGGCCTAATAAATCATGGCGGCTCGGATCTGGATTCGGAATCGAGCAAATTAAAAAGTGGGACAAGACATGCTCGTCCGACTCTCCAACTGCGGGGCCCGGTCGTCATATCTTGGAACAAAAGCTGCGAGGAGTTGACCAGGGCAATTTCTAATAGAGTACGCATGGACTCAAAGCAAAACTAGATGAATTCAATTCTTAAGCAAAGTCAGCCAATAGTCCCATTCTAATCCTACATCAATACGGCTCGGAGTTGAAGGAAGTTGCATTTTAACATCTGACGAGCAGGCTGACGAATTTGAATAGTATTAAGCGGCTTGACCAGCCCAGCAAGAACATATTTGGGAAAAATAATAGCGAACAAATAATAAGGCCGGATGAGGATTTAGTGAGCGAAACTGAGATTGCGACTGCATGTCCCTGACTCCTGTTCGCTGACGGGAATCAGTCGTTGTGATGATGGCAATTCATGGCTGAAGTAGAACCGAATGGAACGATCTGATCATGGATGTAATTTTCGAGGTGGCTTGCAGCGGCTAGCAGCGTGGATAACGTGGTCGTGTGGGCGTGCAAATTAAAATGGCATAATCACTGGTGTATGTTTGGTTTGTGCTGGTAATTAGTGAGTCTGTCAGCCTATCATATCTGGCAGTTGCGGAGTCTCTTTAGAATCCCACCAAAAGAAAAGTCTACAACAGAAGAAAGTCTATAATCCAGTTGCATGTTAACTTAACCTACTTTTCCAAACACTCCCGGAGGATTCCCGGAGGATTAAAAAACAAATCACAGAAGCACTAGACGGGACAACCTTCGATAGCGCTACTAGCCCCCTCCCGATTAAGCCGCTCTTCTCTTCAGAAACCCCTCACGGGCCCTGATTTGGGTATCTAAGGAATCCTTGGCAAGTTGTATCCTGTCGATCAGTCTTCTGCGGTCATTGTTTGTGTCACTCCACTATTTGAGCGCTATCGATATATCTTCGCACTAGCGCATGGAGTTGCTGCACTATCGACGGTCTCAAGGTTTGTCATACAGATCATGATCTTTCTGACCCCGCTATAGAAATGGATAGAAAACTACCCGATCAAAATGAATGGAGTACTTCAAACTCATCGGCTTCTGCCCCGCAACAACAACAACAGCAACATTCTAGTTCACCTTCCTCAATGCGATTACCTGTAACCCCACCGTCTGCCTCTCTCCTTGGCACCTCCACATCTGCCTCAACACCTTACCAATCTCGTCCTCCGCAGTATCCTACGCAACATAATACAACTCCCTCTCTTTCACCCGTGCACATCCGTCCTCTCCCTCCCATCCAACCCTACACAACTCCCCCAAACAGACAACAACCTCTTCCTCCCATGCACACACACCCTCATTCCCATCCTCACCCTATAGCGCCATACCACCCACCACACATCCCGCCTCCTCACACCGCCCCTCCAACACCAGGTGAAACAGTCTGGGATTTGCGACAAATAGATGTATACCGTCTTGACGAAGGCACATTACGCAATAAACTAGTTGACGCAGTACATCACATACAATACCTCTCTACAGCCCTCTCCAGCACTAAAACTTCCTTGGCTCAGGCATCGTTGCAAAATACTTTGTTGCGTAGCGAAAGTAGAGAGATTTCTCAACGGTCGGCTGTGGAAACGGAACTTGCTAAGAGGGAAGTGGAAGTTTTGTTGAGGGAATATGCGGCTCAAATGCCTTCTGCGAATCAGCTTGCAAACACTTATTATCGACGATATCGCGGATTGAAGAGACGAGTTAAGGATTTGGAAGGGTTAATCGAGAGTAAGGATACTGAAATAAAGAGATTACAAGAATATGTACGGGAAAGTGGAATTAGCGTTCCAAGAGAGGGAAATAAACGTACGAGAAGGACAGGATTAAAGTATGCTCCAAGAGGAGGTCCATGGGCAGCTGTTAACAAGACAAAACCCCCTTCGATACCAAGAACCCTAAAACCTGCACCATCGACATTATCGCAGGCAGCGGCCGCTAAAAAGTCTGATGCAGGCACAAGTCAAGAAAGTCAATCATCAGGACTTGATGCTTTAGGAATGCTAGCTTCTCAAGTCCTCGATAGTCAAGGCTCACAATCACAATCTCAACAGAGATATTCTGCATCAAAACAACAACCTGCCTTATTATCGCCGTTACCGTTGCCAAAGAGACGACGTCGAGGATCGGAATCAACGGACCATGATGATCCGGGTCTTACTGAGGAAGAAGATAGGTCTCCTATTTTGATGAAGGAGGAAGATGAACCGGTCAGAGAATCACCTCCTGCTAGTCAGATCAGGGAAATTATTCCCATTCCGTATCGAGCGGCTTTGATGAATGGTGGGAATGGGATTGGACCGCCTAGACGGGTCTTGAATTTCGATGCCAAGGATTCTGCATTGTTGAATCATGATGGGAATAATGTGTAATGCTAAGTTATGTTTCTGTATGGGGATTGGGATAGGATGATATGGAGTTTGGGATTTAATTTAAGTTTTTATCATCTTGCTTTGATAAGTTTACAGTTCTACAAGTTCCTGCCAGATTCCTTCAAATCCTTCTTGCGCAACCTTGATCGTTGCTAATTTCACAGCTAATTCTACACTATGAATGCTCGACACCTTCTTCACCCCATAAGCCCAAACAAATCCCGCGAGAAATGTATCTCCAGCTCCAGTGGCATCAACTACCTGCACCTTCTCTGTTGCAAATGGTATATATCCCTCGGTTCTATGTCGTGTGCCTAGACAAGCTCCCTCCTCCCCCATCGTAATGATTGCGGTCGTTTGCGGATTTCGCTCCTGTAATTCTTTGAAAAAACGCCGTAACAGAATTGTTTCATCTGTAACCTGTTCCTGACGCTGTACCCAATGCTTGAAATATGTTCTTGAGAAGATTGCAATCTGTGCTAATGGAATCAGATCATTAAGACCAACTCGATCCGGTTTCTCAAATTCAATTGAGATGATAGTCTCAGGCTGTAATATCGCCTTGAGCTCCGGGATCGCAGCGAGAAGAACGTCGGGTATACGGCCTTCAAAGTGGACCCATCCAATTTCATGTAAGTTCGGCAGTGATGAGACGGTATTCACTAATTCTTCCTTTGACAATTCTCGTACACTGAGATCAGTTTATCAATTTTCAGAGGTTTTATACCCATTATAGTTTACAATTGTACGACTTCCTGTCTCCTGACTCTTGAGGATCCAACTTCGTGGGTTCTCACGACATTCGTCTCGCCATACCCCTGCAATTTCGATTCCCTTGCTTTCTAGAGGATCCGTTAAGCGTTTGCTCACGCTTTTCTCAGCGAATGCGCTCAGAAATATAAGTCGATCGTCTGGACCACGGGCTTGACTCAGAACTTGAAAGGTATTCGGAATGTTGCCCCCCACACGGGTGGTCAGTTCGGTCGCTCGTAGCTTAGAATCCTCTTGAGGATAATGCGGCAAGGATAGAAATGTGTCCTGCAATTAGTTTCATGGTTAAAGGCAACAGAACCTCATATATTGCTCCAACTCCCAAAAACCCGAATCGCACCATCCCCACTGGGCTGAATTTTATCACCCCTCGAAACCGCGATCGCGGTCTTCAAAGGGTATTCAAATAGTGCCTTTATGGAGATGATCGACACTTTAGTGTGGTCGATTATCGGCGCGCAATTTGTGAGCGGTTTTGATTGGGACTGACGCGGGATGCGCTCCACGTGATTCTTCAGATGTCATTATTCATAGCGCGGCAGGGCGTTATTTACAACACCAACCACCGGCCAAACAACAAACATCAACCATCACCATCTCCATCCCAGCAACAACCCTATCAATACAACAACACGGTGCTCAGTGCACCATATCCACTCGTTACAAAGACAATTAAGGGCATTAGAGGGCTTGATAAAGTCAATTGTCCTTGTTTAATTGTATATTCCTCCCTGTTTCATCTGAAGTTGTTTACGAAGACTGACATCAACAGAACCTCCATCTGTCCATTAATACTCCACCATTTCGCATAAAATCTCCTTAATAACGACTCATATTCTTGACAATGGTCTACTCGTCTCCACCGAAACGTTCCGCGTTGGGATCAATATCGTCAATACTGAATACGACGCCAAAAACACCAGCTAAACACGGTCGTGTCGGTAAGACCGTCACTCCCAAAAGCACCAGTATAAAACACAAAATCGTGCAAATTTTCACAGGAGGAAACAAGGAGAACTCGCCGCATAAACAGACCTCACCTCACAAACATCTGTTTGGGGGTTTCTCCACTAATGCAAAGGAACTGGTATGCCTCAACAGATTTGTTGACATATTTTGATTGTACAGTCACAGAATCGATTACCGGGCATTAAGGAGTTAATTATCAATGAGGAGATGGGAACACGAATGGGAGATGTCAAAGTGATGAAAAATGTTGTCGTCGCGTCGGTTGTTGACGTGTCGGTTACGTGTACTACCGTGGTTACCTCACAACGACCACTAGTGTCTCCAGAGGTACTCAAAACAAAGTCATTTTTTGATAGAAGGTACGCGAAATGGCTAAATTATTGTCCGATCGACTTCATCTGGCGGCTTATAAGGTGCAAACTCATCAAACTCATACGCCACTTGCTGAGTTATCCGCAATGAGTGTGGAGTCTAATGATGCTGTGTCAACAGCTATAACACGCTTTCAGGAAAGTAAAAAGAGTCAGGAACTAGCAGATTATTACAGGAAACATCGTCTTTCAACAATTTGTCGAAGAGAGTCTCGTAAATTAAGGACTCAAAAGTCGCAGTCTCCACAACAAACACTGGTCACTACGTCAAGGATTACTACAACAACCACAACCAGAACAACAACATCAATCCCCGTTGTCAAGAGTATGCAGGCTCCTTCTCTAACGCGTGTTCCATCAACAATTGTAGAAGTCCCCTCCGATCAAGAAGAACCTCAGCTGCCCTCTCCACCAGACTCACAGTCCAGCAAACCTCCGCCACCAATCGACTTACCAAGTACGCCAGCACCGAAACGTAAAATCCGTCGTTTGAAAAAGAATAAAATCTACAACGAACATAATGGACATTTAGGATTAAGTAGTCCACCTCAACAAGAATATGATCCTACTGAAGACAGTCAATGGAATATAGACGATGTGGAGGTGGCTGATGTGCCAAGTAGCGTTTTGAGAGGTGTTGAAGGATTGTGGGCTCTTGGAAAATAAAGATGGGATCGTGTAGAAGGTAGAGGGGAATTTGCATCTTTCTTAATCTTTCTTGCAACGGAAAAAATATGTTGTATATTAGTGATGAGGATAACTAATTAAGACTCATTCCAAAACTCCTGATGGTATCGATACGTCATCATCTTTTACCGACAGTCCGGCTGCCATGCCAGACTCGCGATTTTGGCGATTAGGAAGGATTCGTAGTTTGGGTAGTTGGTGCAGTTTGTGATGCGTCGCCGTTTACTTCTGTGCCCGTAGTCGGAAGAGCGCCCTTCGTGAAATGGTCGAAGATTTCGTCGCCTAGTCGCTTGGCTATATCGCCCCGCATAATCGCATTCCGAAACTCTGGTTGTTTGAGAAGGGTTAATATCTGCAGACAGGTAGGATAACTTGCAATTAGTGGGCTTACAGCAGGGGGAGGTACATGATGAATTTCGCATAGTCTCTGTCTCGAAAATATTCGAGGTATTCCAGGTAGTTCATGAAGGCTTCATCCTCAAAGTATTTACTCTGAGCGAGAACTAGTGATTAGAAAAGGAGAAAGAGGTCATACAGTTTAGGTACTGAGGATTAGCAAGAGATTGAATGAATTCTAGGTCTGCTTCGAACCGAAAGTGGTCATTCATGAAGTGAATCGATTGATGAATCGATCGGCACAAGGCGAGTCTGGGACCAAATGAGCGGCAATCGGTTATATACGATTTTTTGTGGTGGTCTTTCAGCTACGGCCATATCTTGCAGATCGCACTGGATCCCGTCCGATCTCCAAAGTTAAGCTGCAAAGAGCCCAAGTAATACTGTAGTGGGTGACCATACGGGAAGGCCTGGGTGCTGTAGTTTCTTTTTTTCGGCAACCACCTGTTTTGATTGAATCCCAGGCTGTTGTACTGCAGTTTTTTCTAGATCGCTTCATTGAATTACCAGATATAGCCTTGTAGTGAGGGACGAAGGAACGATCACCAGATCTGGCTCAGGGACAAAAGATATAAATGACAACTTAGATTATTCCCTATCGACCAATTGTCTCCAAACGTCAAATTAGCCTACACCATCGTTCAAATAACTTTCACCACCTCACCACCAATTCAATACAATCGCCAAATGTAGGAATAAAATGAATGACCGAACCGCTCAACTTACTCGCTCCCAGAGCCTCCGACACAAGCCAAACTTAATCTCGCATTTTCCGAAATTTTCTGTCCTCCTTCGTCATCACTATCCTCATCTGCAACAACAGGAATGTGACTCACTGGTCGTCCTCCATACGTCTTCACAACTTCTACTGTCTTTCCATTTCTCCCAGTCTTGATAGCAGTCTTCGACATTGCAGAATCTGTCTTCAAATTGTTCAGCACATCTTCCGTCTCACCATTCTCCTCTTCATCAACAATTCTTGTCGTCTCTCCAACAGAGGTTGCGTCCGTATACGCACTGTGGCGACTAGCATTGGTATTAGAAAAATTCGAGAAGGAGGTGCTAGACCTCTTCACCAAATCGGGAGTAGGACGAGTAACACCACTCACATTCGACCGTTCAGAAACGTCGCTGTTACGACGGGCACTCGTTCCTTCAGAGCGAGATTCAACATCGTCTTGGACTTCAGTACTTCCCAAGTCGTCTTCGTCGCCCATGATACTAGGACCAACTGCTTCGGAAATGTCGTCGCGAGATAACAAGGCTTCGAATTCTTCGTCGACGAGTTGTAAAGTGTCGACTGCCTTGGCACATTGTTCAGAGATGTTTTTGATGATGTCGGAGATTGCATTGGTCTTTTCTTTGAGAGATTTATCGGCGACGTCGGAGATACTTGCCATGGAATAACGTTTGGCACGATCAAGACCGCGAGGGAAGCCAGTGTTGGATCCAGGAGAACGTGAGCCGTCAAAGAATTTATCTTCCATTTCGGGAGTAACGTCTGCTCCTTCAAGTTTCTCACGAATGCTAAGCGCCGAGGATGCACGGTTGTCCGGTTTCTCGGGACTGGGAACAGCAAGACTATCCAACGCTGGTTTCAAAGAAGGTTCCGGCACAGCGACTTCGTCAGATGGGACGGCTTCGGCTTCGATCTCTTCGGTAGGAAGAGTATGAACAATATCCTCAAGGAGATGAGCTTGTCCATCAATCAACTTGCGGAGATGCAAAACAACCTTGAGTGCTTCGTCGCGTTGAGACAATACATGGTCGTTGGCTGAACGCATGCCCGACAATTCGACTTTGAGTTTAGTACGATCAGATTCAAGTTGCTCGGTGAGTTCTTGGGCCATGGCAAGTGCTTCGAGGGCATCATCGCGTTGTCGTTCTGTTCTATCGAGTCTCTTTTGAAGATGTGCTGCATTCACTTTTTGTTCGTCGATAAGCATTGTAAGACGATGAGTTTCGCGTTTATTCTTCTCAATCTTGGATTTGAGATCTTGTGCTTCCTGGGTAAGTTGCGCAGCAAACGCTTGGAATTTCTCAAACTAGACAAATTAGACTCTGACAGAACAAAAATTGAGATGTAGTACCTGTTGTTTCCAGTTCTCGAGTTCCTCAACAAGGAAGTTATTCCTTTTAGTAACTTTTGCGACTTCACTGTCCATTCGAGTCTTGAGATGGACATAATCTTGCCAAGCCTCATTGACTTCCCTTGCAAAAGCATTCTTCTCACGAATCATTTCGTTGAGATGTCGCATACTGACTTTGGCCATGATAGGTTGTTTCTTGTTTCCCTTGAAAATAGCTGCCATTCCAGTATTACGACCAGCTTTTTCACAGACATGATCGACAACATCCATAACTGCGTCTTGATCCCACCATTCTGGATCTTGAATACTTTCAACTTGGCCACGCATTACCTTTTATCAGTAAATGGGCTTAAAAAGAGTGGGGTAGGTACGATGATGGGTCCTGAGGGTTGTAGTTTCCCATCTGGGTAAGCTTCACGAAGAAAACGAGGTGGTCCGCTCAGGGCAACAGTTGCCTGATTGGCACCACCAAGAGCAGCAGTAAGACGATTAATGAATTTGGTGCGTTGTCCAGGCGTAAAGAACGTAGGAGGATTGGTAGTCATCACATAATTCCTATCGAGATCCACAAGTAATGCCTATAACATCAACTTTACTTCTTGAGATAGACAAGTTACATCACCAGGAGCTTGGAATAGACCACGACATTCAGCTGTTGCACCAAGAATATAAGGACCAGGTTCTTTGACGACATTTGCAATGTTCCTAAAATGGACGACAGGCACGTAAAGTCCTGACCATTCATAAATTCGACAACAATAACGAACGGTCTCGGCTGCAACAGTCAACCTATTATTAGTACATTTTTTTTTGGGGAGGGGAATACATAGCAGGATAATGGGTTGTGAAAATGATTCGCGAGGCTGGGCAGAGGGCAGCTTCGATGACACCGACAATATTGGGAACACTTAGACAAGTGAACAACGGCCAAAGAAGGAAATTTTGGAATCCAGTTGGACTTGAAGGGAAGTTGTAAATCAACGAGTAATCTTTCATATCGATTCTAACGAGGTCGTTGAGACGAGGTGCTGGGAAATTGAGAATTCGGGAAACTTCTTCGGCGTGGAAGAGATTGGTGGCCTTATTCCAATGCTAAAGATCAGTTTGACTTGAGATGGAAGTTTACAATCCACATTGCCTTGAGATAATCGGATAATAAATTGAATAAAGGATAACGGGACAAAAAGCACAAAGAATATGGGATCCAGTATTCTTCGGTGTCAAGACCATAAGATGTGAATCCTGGTTCGGCTCGTTTTCTCAATTCAGTGATTGTTTCTTTTCTCTTGTCATCTGCACGAGACCATACTCGAAGAGAGACTCCATAAAGGGTGTGCGAGGAATCTTGTTGAATAACGAAATTGTGAGAGGCACAAGGAGGTTGACTCTTTGACGCGATAACTTCGACGTCATGGGGGAAAGAAGCCTAAATGGTCAGCAGGCTGAATCACATTGGCAAAGTACTCTCATAGCAGAATACAAAGATCGAGCAGTTTCATGATCTTGTTCGACGCGGGGACTACTTCCCAAAACTTCGGGAACCCAAAATTGGTTAATGGCGCCTTTAGCATGTGCGACTTTACCCCCTGTTGAAACAGCGGGGGTCTTGGCCCAATTATTGGGTTCTTTTGGCAAGCCTAAGAGCGAGTCAGCAATTGAATACCAAGGAGATATACCGAATACAGAATATGCATAGCATAATGTCCTTGTAGGCTGGACAGGGTTCATTTTCAGAGTGGAGGGGTTGGGTTGAGTGATTCTTGAATGCAAACTGGAAGTTCTAGAGGGAATCGACAAAGCATTGACAGTGCCATCACTAGTTCCTGGGCGAATTGCCGTGGGCGACATTGCTGATTAGAACGTGTATCGGATAAAGGGAGGATGAAAGATGTTGAGTTTGTGTGAACGTGGACCCAAGATACGCCACGAACCCAAGACTTTTGGTGTCTCGGAGAAAAGAAGGAAACTAATAAAAAACGATAAGAAAAGGTAAACAGAATGCCGAGACAGCAGACAGGAAAGTTTGCCTGCTGATTTAGGGGTGGTGAAAATGCAGCTTGACTGCAAAGGAAAACGTTAACGGACGGCTCGACCGGGGCTTGGATCGATCAAAGCTCTTTCGAAAAGGAGGGAAAAGAAGACGAAACGGAGAAAATGAAGAGAAGATTAGAGAAGGAGGGGAAGGATTGCCGCCGGGACAGTGCCCAAGTAGAGCAATTAATGTGGGAAACGTGTAGGGTGCAGGAGGCCCGTTCGCGAAACCGACATTTCCCCAATCCGTGACATCAGTCAGCAGTTGAGCGTGCCACTTCATTAACCACTTCTCCACGTTCAATCCACCTCGCGGATTCTAGATACGAACGAATAATCATCAGAAATGTTGTTTGTTCCATTGCGCGTCTTGTTTCCAGGATTATATTCATCGCGGTCGCTGGTTCAGGGGTAAACTTTTGAACTGATCAGCGGAGCTGCCAGCCGTTTCCTAGGAGGGACAGTGCCAAAAATTGGAACAAGATAATCCCGTCTCGTGGAGTTTATGTCGAACAGCGAATAAGAGCTCATTTCGACAATGCAGGCTGCTGTAAGCCGCTGCAAGAGACACACTCCTGTGAGGCTCGAGCCACAGGGTATTTAGTGCGAGTGTGGACCAGCAGAGCCAAAGACTGAGTGGGACTGTGCGATCCGGTCCCTTATTGGGCCCAGTCTTGGCAGAGTCTAATCGCGGCCCGAGCGTAGAGTTAAATTGCTCCCCCGCGGATTTAGGACCAATTGGATTCCCCTCTAAACGAGACGCTAGGGGAATCCGCCAGGAACTGCAAAGGCAGCCGCCAAACTCCCACTTTCGCCCCACGAACTCCCACTCCAGTCGAAGTTCATCATAGTGTTCGTCAGGATGGAAGACCCTGGATCACGAAAATACGTCTATTTAATCTTATTAATCTTATTGAAATGACCTTCATCAGGATCACCATCTCCACGCTTGTCAATCAAAATGACACGTCTTAAAGAGATACGAGCTCCGACATTTGCATGCAGCTACCAGTCTATAAACCCAGATATGCGCAGAATTCTTCAAAGTCTTTCTAGGATGGAAATGGATATTGATAACACGGCAACAAAAGCGGAATAGGCAGTTCTCCACGTCGGAAATGCAGAATATTTTAACTCCCATTTTCCGTCCCAAAATAAGTTTCATTCTATAGATTCTCGTTAATCGCTACTAATTTGATGATGATCGTCGTGCCAGTAGTTGGGCTAGGAGGTCATGTTATCGCCAGCGGCACGCTGTTTCTCCATAGGCCCGAATCCATTTTCGTCGTCATTCCGGAAGGGGATCATCGTTCACCCAATTGAGTTGCCGATACATTCACTTGCCCTTCCGGTTCAAATACCTCACTGCGACGTCACAGGAGACCATTTAACCTTACAATGTAAGAACT
>Ga0335073_10000217_pt1 | contig 72445 bp, 64 predicted proteins | sample Lox_Sample_22_FD_207093 | JGI IMG/M metagenome (GOLD analysis project Ga0335073, IMG submission 207093) | Soil microbial communities from Loxahatchee National Wildlife Refuge, Florida, United States - Lox_Sample_2.2 | ecosystem: Environmental > Terrestrial > Soil > Wetlands | place: USA... | reverse complement strand
CGTGTTGCCGTCGTCATGTTCCTGCTTGGTCGATCTGGCGGCCGCGCCGCCATTCGCGCCCTTGATGCCCAGGCCGCCCGCGCCGCCTGTCTGCGTAGCTGTCACGGTGACGGCGCTGCCGATGCTCGATTCACCGGAGGCGGCGGCGTAGGCCGTTCCGCCAGCGCCGGCCGTGCCGGTGTCGGTCGCGCCACCGGCGCCGCCGGTCGCGCTCGTGCTCACGCTGAGCGAACTGGCGTTGCCGTCGAAATAGTAAAGCTCCGAATCGGCCGAGCCGCCGGCTGCGGGCGCGCCGCCGCCGTAGGCGGCGCCGCCGGCGCCGCCGGTCGCATTCTGGTTAAGGGTCAGCGATCCGAAGGTGGCGCCTGCGACATCATCGTAGAGGTACGCGCTGCCCGCCACCCCGCCATTGGCGCCGCCGTCGCCCTCGCCGCCCGCGCCGCCAGTCGCACTCGCCGTGACGGTGACCGGGCCATAGCCATAGGGGCCGTAAGCGCCGGAGCCGATCGACATTCCGGAGCGAATGCGTTGTAGAATTCCGTGGCGCCTGCGCCAGCCAAGCCGCCGGCGCTGGTCGCGGCGCCGCCGGCGCCGCCGGTCACGCTCGCGCTGGCCGAAACCGGGGTGAAGTCGAGACCGGATGACACGTCCGCCGTCGCGTAGGCCGTCCCGCCGGCGCCGGCCGTGCCGGTGTCGGTCGAGCCGCCGGCGCCGCCGGTCGCGCTCGTGTTCCCACTGAGCGAATTGGCGGCGGCGTCGTAATAGTAGAGCTCTGAATCCGCAGAGCCGCCAATGGCGCCCGTGCCGCCGCCAGTAGCGCCGCCGCCGGCGCCGCCGATCGCGCTCTGGTTGAGGTTGAGCGCTCCATAAGTGGTGCCGTCGACTGCATCGATGAGCTGCGCGCTGCCCGCCGCCCCTCCGGTGGAGGACGGGCCGCCGGCGACCGACCCGCCGGCGCCGCCGGTCGCGGAAGCCGTGACGTTGACCGTGCCGTAGCCGGTCGATTCGCCGTAGGCCGTAACCGGGTTCACATTGTCGTTCAAGCCGTACGATTCGGACGCGCCAGCGCCCGGCGTTCCGCCGAGAGTGGCGGCGCCGCCGGCGCCGCCGGTCACGCTCGCGCTGGCGTTGACTGTGGTGAAGTCGAGGGTGGAATTGACTTGACTCGTCGCGGTCGCGAATCCGCCGTTGCCGGCCGTGCCCGTGCCGGTCGCGCCGCCGGCGCCGCCGGTCGCACTGGTGTTGCCGCTGACCAAATACTGGGCGTTGCCATCGGGGTAATAAAGCTCGGAATCCGCCGTCCCGCCGTTGGCGCCCTGGCCGCCAGATGACGCGCCTCCCGCGCCGCCGGTCGCATTCTGGTTCAGGACCAGCGTTCCTTGGGTGACGCCGCTGACCGCGTTGACGAGGGTGGAACTCCCCGCCGCGCCGCCGGCGCCGCTGGACCCGTTCGCCCCACCGGCGCCGCCGGTCTGATTCGCCGTAACTGTGACCGGGCCATAGCCATAGGGGCCGTAAGCGCCTGTTCCAAAGGAAGCGCCCGAGGCGAGCGCCGCGTTGATGAGCGACGCGCCCGCGCCCGGTGTCCCGCCGGCGGTCGCGGCGCCGCCCGCGCCGCCCGTCGCTGTCGCGATGGTGGTAACCGGCGAGAAGTCGAGGTAGGATCCCGCATTGGCCATCGCGGTGGCGGTCCCGCCTTGGCCGGCCGTGCCGGTATCGGTCGCGCCGCCGGCGCCGCCGGTGGCGAGCGTGCCCACCTCGAGCGACGAAGCGGAGTGGTCGTAAGTCGTGAGTTCGGAATCCGCCGAGCCGCCGTTCGCGGCCGTACCGCCCGAGCCGTAGTTGCCGCCGCCATTGCCGCCGATCGCGTCCTGGTAGAGGTAGAGTGCGCCCGTGGTCAGGCCGCTGATCGCATCGATCAGCTGCGCGCTGCCCGCTGCACCGCTGCTCGCCCCGTTGATGCCGTCGCCGCCATTGCCGGCAATTGAGCCGCCCTCGACGGTGACGTCGCCGCCGTTCGACTGGCCAAACCCATAAACTCCGTTCGACTGGCCCGCGTAGAGCGTTTCGCCCGTTCCGCCTGCGCCGCCGGTCGCCCCCGGACCGGTCGCGGAGCCGCCGTTTCCGCCAACGCCGAGCGCAATAGCAAGTACGCCGCTTGCGTCCCCCGTTGTCGCCGAGCTGTAGACGCTGAAGTTCGCGCCGGCGCCGCCATTGCCTCCGTTCGTACCGCCAGTCCCGCCCGCGCCGCCCGCGCCGCCGCCGTTGGGCAAAAAGGTGGTCTGGTCAATGTTGGCGTAACTGTCTGCCTGCACCAAGCCGGAACTGGAACTGACCGAAACGACCGATTCCGCCTGGGCGAAACCGCCCTGGCCGCCGGCGCCGCCGGTAACCGTGCCCGCGCCGCCCATGCCGCCAAGGCCGCCGGTGGCGAACGCCTGGTTCCAGGAATAACCGTTGGGAGCGGTAAAGCCGTTGTCGGCGTCGACGGGGCCCCCGTCGCCGCCTGCCCCGCCGGTGGGCGATCCGGGCAAGCCTGCGCCGCCATTTGTGCCTGCCGGGGGCGCGACGACATTCTGGCTGTAAGCGGCGACTGTGCCGGCCGCGAGGGCGGCGAACGGCAGCGATGTGGAAATAAGAAGACGGGACAGCAACGGATGACGGCTGGCCTTGCGCATGACGACTCCCCGCTAAATGTCAATAATCGTGGGCGTTTAGCCTCGATTCAGAAAAAAGATATATCCACCGCGTTTGGTAGGTTACGTCAACCTAAGTCACGTTGTAAAGAGGGATTGCTCACCGATTGCCCAAGCGTTGACGCAATGATGTTCACCAGTCTGTCGCCGATCGATTGTGCGGTGCAAAACAAGGCAAAGCGCCCAATGGTTACGCTTGGTCATATGCTCCGCGAATCACTCAATAAACTGGAAGGGAAGCGCCAAATGATGCAACGCAACAGAGTCGTTCAACTTTTTTTTATCCTTTTTTTTGCCGCTGGAGCCGCCGCGCAGGCCCGGGCGCAGTCGACCAACGCCGCACCCGACCTCAGCAAAAGCACGCTTCCGTTCGAGCCGGAGAAGATCGCGGCCTTGCCAGCGGAGGCCAAGAAGACGGTGACCGAGGCCCAGGCCAAAATGAAATCGGGCGACCTGCTCGGCTTCGTCTTCGCCGCCTCGCCCGGGTACAAGGTCTGGGCGCTCAACGGCGCGCCGAAGGGCGACGTCAAGTTCAATCTCAGCGACCTCGCGCGAATCGCCCTCGAGACTTGCGAATTCGGGTATGGACAACCCTGCGCGATCCTTTCGATCAACGGCCTCGACACAAGGGACAAGTCCGGAATGTGGCCGAAGCAGCCAGCAATGCTGTTCCGGCGGCCGAGCGAGTTCGACCTCACTGTCCTGCCCTTCGTCCCGGCGGCGATGAGGGCGAACGCCGGCCCCTACCAGAACGCGACCGGGCCGCGCGCCTTCGCGGTCACGACGAACGGCGCATGGCTCTGGCGTCCCGGCGCGACCCAGCTCCAGGCGATCGACAGGACGATGGCCGACTGCGCCGCGCAAGCGAAGAATGCGGCGTGCATACTTTACGCCGTCAACAACCGGGTGGTCTTCGGCGGGCGATGACGCTTGTCCCCCGCCCGCGCGCCGCAGATCCGCTTGCCCGGCATCGATTCTTGCGCCATCAGTCCGCCGGCGTCGGGCGCGCCTGCGATGACGAAAAAACTGGAAGGCAGCAGCGTTGAGCGCAAATTCGCCGCCCAGACTCACCGACTTCGAAGCCCTGACCTTCGATTGCTACGGCACGCTCATCGACTGGGAATCGGGGATGGTCGAGGCGCTCAAGCCGCTGACCAGCCGGGCGGCGCGGCCGCTCAAGCGCAACGACATCCTCGAGGCGCACGCGCGCCATGAATCCTCGCAGCAGATCCAGACGCCAGCCAAGCCCTATCGCGAGCTGCTGGCGACCGTTTATCGCCGCCTCGCGGAGGAATGGGGCGTCGCGGCGAGCTGGAGCGAATGCGTCGCCTACGGCCGGTCGATCGGGAACTGGCCGCCGTTCGCCGACACCGTCGCTGCGCTCGAGTATCTGAAGCGGCGCTACAAGCTCGTCATCCTGTCGAACGTCGACAACGAAAGCTTCGCGGCGAGCAACGAGAAACTGAAGGTAGCGTTCGACGCTGTCTATACCGCCGAGGACTGCGGCTCCTACAAACCCTCGAGCCGCAATTTCGACTATATGCTCGAAAAGCTTGAGACGCTCGGGATCAAGAAGCGCCAGATCCTGCACACCGCCGAGAGCCTGTTCCATGACCACGCGCCGGCGAACGCACATGGGCTCGCCTCGTGCTGGATCTACCGCCGCCGCGGCCAAGAGGGATTTGGCGCGACCATGACCCCGGCCCACGCGCCTCACTATGACTTTCGATTCGACAGCCTGGCCGACCTGGTCAAGGCGCATCAGGAAGCGGTCCGGGGCTGAGGCCGACTTTCGCGCCACCCTTTCCCTTTCTCAATCGCCGAAGCGATTCGTTCGCTTCGGCTCGGACGGATGAGGACGATGGAAAAGCCGCCGATCGTCTACGACGATTTCGCCAGGGTCGATATCCGGATCGGCAAGATCGTCGCGGTTAAGCCGTTCGAGCGGGCGCGAAACCCTTCCTACAAGGTCGAAGTCGATTTCGGCCCGCTTGGGCGGAAATGGTCGAGCGCCCAGATCACCAGCTATAAAGAGGCCGAGCTTATGGGCCGGCTGGTCGCCTGCGTCGTCAACATGCCCAAGCGCAACATCGCCGGCTTCCAGTCCGAAGTCCTCATCCTCGGAGCCAAGAATGCGCGCGCCGACGTCATCCTGCTTTCGCCGCTGGCCGAGATTGATCTGGGAGAACCCGTGTTCTGATCGTTCGGCGCGCATCGCGGCGCCTCGACGACTTGCTCACCACTTGAATTCGGGCACGATCTTGTAAGGGTAGTCGGGGTCTACATAGCCGTGAGCTTTCTGCCGCTTTGGCAGTTTGGGCTTATCGCGCGGCAACTCCTCGTAGGGGATTTGCGCCAACAGGTCGGAGATGACGTTGAGCCGGGCCCGCCGCTTGTCGTCGGAGCGTACGACACGCCAAGGCGCCCAGGGGGTGTCGGTCGCCTTGAACATGTCGTCTCGGGCGCGCGAATAATCGTACCAGCGGCTGTAAGACTTGAGGTCCATAGGCGACAGCTTCCAGATCTTGCGCGGATCGTCGATCCGCGCCTCGAGTCGGCGGGTCTGCTCCTCCTCGCTCACCTCCAGCCAGTACTTGATCAGCTGGATGCCGGATTCGACCATCGCCTTCTCGAACTCCGGCGTCACTTCGAGAAAGCGCTTTACCTGCTCGATCGTGCAGAATTCCATCACCCGCTCGACGCCGGCGCGGTTGTACCAGCTACGATCGAAGATGACGATCTCGCCGGCGGCGGGCATATGGCGGATATAGCGCTGGATATACATCTGCGACTTCTCGCGTTCGGTCGGCGCGGGCAACGCGACGACGCGATAGACGCGCGGGCTGACCCGCTCGGTGATCGCCTTGATCACCCCGCCCTTGCCGGCGCCGTCGCGGCCTTCGAACACCACCACGACCTTCAGTCCTTTGGCGACGACCCAGAGCTGCAGTTTGACGAGCTCGCCATGCAGCTTTTCAAGCTCGCGCTCGTAGTCTTTGCCGCCGAGCTTCGCCGAGGCGTCCGCGCCCTCTGCGTTCTTGGGTCCTTTGGCCTTTTTCGGTCTTTTTGTCGCAGCCATCCCTGCCTCCCCGTTCATCCTTTACATCATGGTCCGCCTTGCCTAGTAAAGCGGCGGAGGGCTTGGAGGAGGAGCGACGGCTGGGGGCGTCGCCTTCGTTGTCGCGCCGCGACTCGAATGATGCGGCTGCCGCGCTCTGAGATTTCGGGTCCCGCTGGCGGATGGCCAGGTACGGATGACGTGCGGAGGAGACCCTAAAATGACCTACCGTCGTCGGGTTGCCGCAGCTCTATTGCTGTTGGGCGTCGGCGCGTGTGCGCTCTCGATCGGCCCGGAGCCCGACTGGGGCATTTCGCTCACCCGCTCGGCTCATGCTCAGGGCCTCATCCGCAATCTGATCGCCCGCCTGCGCGGCGAGTCGCTGCCTGACGGGGTCGTCAAATCGAACGGCCGCCTCGAAGCGACTCAGGTCGACGTCTCCTCGAAATACCCCGGGCGGCTAGCCGAAGTGGATGTCGAAGAGGGCTCGAACGTCACCAAGGGCCAGGTTATCGCCCGCATCTCCTCGCCGGAATACGAGGCGCAATTGCGCGCCGCGAAGGCCGACGTGCAGAAGGCCAACGATGCGCTGGCGGCGGCGGAGGCGGAAATCACCTCCCGCGAGAGCGCGCTCGAGTTCGCCAAATCCGACTTCGAGCGCGGCCAGGAGCTGATGAAGACCGGATTCATCACCAAGCAGGTCTTCGAACAGCGCAAGCGCAATTACGACTCTGCGGTCGCCGCGGTGAAGAGCTTCACTTCGCAGCGCGACCAGGCGCTGTCGCAGATTGCGAATGCGGAGGCGGAGGTCGACCGCATCCAGTCGATCATCGACGACCTGACCCTCGTATCGCCGCGGTTGGGACGGGTCCAGTATCAGCTGGCGCGGGCAGGCGAGGTCGTCGCCGCCGGAGCGCCGATCGTCACCATTCTCGACCTCACCGACGTCTATATGACGATCTTCCTGCCCGCCGCGGACGCCGGGCGGATCGCGATGGGCGACGAAGCGCGAATCATCCTCGATCCGGTCCCCGACTACGTCGTGCCAGCGATCGTCAGCTTCGTCGCCGCCGATGCGCAGTTCACCCCGAAGACGGTGGAAACCACGGACGAACGCGCGAAGCTCATGTTTCGCATCAAGCTCAAGATCGATCCGCAGGTTCTTCAGCAGTTCTACGCGCGCGTGAAGACCGGCGTGCGCGGGTTGGGCTTCGTCCGCACGAAGCCTGACGTCGAGTGGCCCGCCGACCTCCAGGTCAAACTGCCCACGCCGCCGCAGGCCAAAGCGCCCGCGGACGCGCCCGCCGAAGCCACTGCGCCCGCGGCCCAGACGCCTGACGCCAGCCCAGCTGAAACGAAATCGCCCGACGCCAAATGACTGACGCCATCGCGCGAGTCGCGAACGTATCGCACCAGTACGGCGCGACGGTCGCGCTCGCCGGCGTCAGTATCGACATTCCCTCCCGCATCATGGTCGGAGTGATCGGGCCGGACGGGGTCGGCAAGTCGACCCTGCTTGGACTCATTGCGGGGGTGAAGATCATTCAAAAGGGCAAGGTCGTCGTTTTCGACAAGAATGTCGGCGATCAGCGCAATCTGAAAGAAATCCGCGGGCGCATCGCCTACATGCCCCAAGGGCTCGGCCGCAATCTCTATCCGACGCTCTCCGTGTTCGAGAACATCGATTTCTTCGGCCGCCTGTTCGGCCAGGGAGCTGACGAGCGCCGCGCCCGGATCACCGAGCTTCTCACCGCGACCGCGATGGAGAAGTTTGAGGCGCGCCCGGCCGGCAAGCTTTCCGGCGGCATGAAGCAGAAGCTCAGCCTCTGCTGCGCGCTCATCAACGATCCGGACCTGCTCATCCTCGACGAGCCGACGACCGGCGTCGACCCGCTCTCGCGCGGCCAGTTCTGGGACCTCATCAACACGATCCGCGCCCGCCGCCCGCAGATGAGCGTGATCGTCGCCACCGCCTATATGGACGAAGCCGAGCGCTTCGACTGGCTGATGGGGATGGACGACGGCAAGATCATCGCCACCGGAACCCTGAAGGAGCTCTTGAAGAAGACCGGCGAACCCAACCTGGACGAAGCGTTTATCGCCATGATGCCGGAGGCCAAGCGCGCCACGCACAAGAAGGTCGTCATGCGCCCGCGCGTCGCCTCGCCCGACGAGACACCGGCGATCGAGGCGGAAGGGTTGACGCGGCAGTTCGGCGATTTCGTCGCCGTCGATCATGTCAGCTTCAAGATCGCGCGCGGCGAGATCTTCGGCTTCCTCGGCTCGAACGGCTGCGGCAAGTCGACGACGATGAAGATGCTGGTCGGCTTCCTGCCCGCCAGCAGCGGTTCCTGCAAGCTGTTTGGCCAGCCGATGGGCTCGGACGACATGCAGGCGCGGCGCAACGTCGGCTATATGACCCAGGCGTTCTCGCTCTATGGCGAACTGACGGTCACGCAGAATCTCGAGCTGCACGGGCAACTCTATCATCTGCCGCCTGACAAGATCGCGCCCCGCATCGCGGAACTGCTCGAACGCTACGATCTCAAATCGGTCGCCGGTTCGCGGCCCGACAGCCTGCCGCTCGGGATGAAGCAGCGCCTCCAGCTCGCGGTCGCGGTGCTGCACGAACCTTCGATCCTCATCCTCGACGAGCCGACCTCGGGCGTCGATCCGATCGCCCGCGATTCGTTCTGGCGGACGCTGATCGACCTGTCGCGCGACGACGGGGTGACGATCTTTGTCACCACCCACTTCATGAACGAGGCGGACCGGTGCGACCGGATCTCGCTCATGCATGCCGGCAAGGTGTTGGCGGTGGGAGCGCCTCAGGAGCTTGTCAAGGAGCGCGGCAGCACGTCGCTCGAAGACTGTTTTGTCGGTTATCTGGCCGACGCTGCGGGAATCGACCGGACGAAGAAAGTCGAGCCGCCGAAACAGGAGGCGGAGGCCGCCGGGGCGGCGCTTCCGCCGCCCAAGTTTTTCAGCCTGGGCCGCCTCTGGGCCTACGCGCGGCGTGAAACGGTCGAGCTCCTGCGCGATCCGATCCGGCTGGCTTTCGCGCTTGTCGGTCCGATCATACTCATGTTCGCCTTCGGCTATGGCATCTCGTTCGACATCGAGAACCTGCAGACTGCGAGCTTTGATCAGGATGACACCCCTCAGAGCCGTGACCTGCTGCAAGGCTTCGACGGCTCGCGCTATTTTTCGGTCCAGCCGCCGATCGCGTCGGCGAGCGAGGCTGAGAGACGCCTCAGAAGCGGGAATACCCAGATCGTGGTCGAGGTGCCGCCCGGATTCGGCCGCGACCTTCTCAATAACCGCACGCCGGAAGTCGACGCGACAGTCGACGGCGCGATGACGTTCCGCGGCGAGACGGCGAAGAACTATGTCATCGGCGTCGTCAGAAAGCAGGGCGAGGAATTGCTGCGAAGCCAGCGCCGAGCGGGTAGCCCCAACGCCTGGACCGACGACGATATCGAAACGCGCTTCCGCTACAATCAGGCCTTTCTCAGCGTAAATGCTATGGTGCCCAGCATTTTTATGCTGCTGCTGTGCCTGATCCCGGCGATCATGTCGGCCATTGCCGTCGTGCGCGAGAAGGAGACGGGCTCCATCGCCAACTTTCGCTCGACGCCGATCACCCGATTCGAGTTTCTAGTCGGCAAGCAACTGCCTTATGTCGCGGTCTCAATGGTCGCGTTCTTCGCCCTGCTCATGATCGCGCTGTTCGTTTTCCGCGTGCCGCTGAAGGGGCCGTTTCTCGTCTTTCTGCTCGGAACGCTCGTCTATGTCGTTGCAACGACGGGATTCGGAGTGCTGATCTCCTCCTTCACCAAGACGCAGGTCGCAGCCGTCTTCGCTACCGCCATTCTCTCGATTGTTCCAGCCGTCAATTTCTCCGGGATGCTGGCGCCGGTGTCGTCCCTTTCGGGCACGGCGAGGATCATTGGCCTATGGTTCCCCTCGTCCTGGTACCAGCAGGTTTCGGTCGGCGTGTTCGCCAAGGCGCTCGGGCTCGTCGCCCTCTGGCAGAGCATCGCGGCGATCGCGCTCATTGCGCTCGTCTTCCTCGGCATTTCGTTGGCGCTGCTCCGCAAGCAGGAGGCGTGAAGATGACGTCGCTCGCCGCCCCTCCGCCGCGCATCGTCGAAGCCAAGCCGCTGACCCTCAGCGATCATGTCGTCAACATCTTCCATCTGGTCATCAAGGAGTTGAGGAGCATCCGAGCGGATCCAGTGATGCTCGTGCTGCTCGTCTATTCGTTCAGCGTTTCAGTCAACACGGTCGCCACCGGCGCGGTGACGGAAGCGACCAATCTCTCGGTCGGCATCGTCGACGAGGACGGTTCGGACCTCTCGCGACGGATCGCCGAGGGCTTGAGGCGCCCGACGTTCCAGCCGCCGGTGCAGATCACCGCCTCCGATATCGACCCGATGATGGATAAGGGCAAGCTCCTGTTCGTTGTCGAGATCCCGCCCAATTTCGAGGCCGACGTTCGGGCACAGCGCAAGACCGGGCTTCAGATCAATGTCGACGCGACCGCAGTCGCTCAGGCGGGCAACGGCGCGAGCTCCCTGCGCAACGCGATCGCCACCGAGATCCAGCGGTTCATCTCCGGACGGGAGGATTCGACCGGGGCGCCGATCAACCTCGTCGTGCGCGCCGCGTTCAATCCGAACCTCAAGACGGCATGGTTCTCGGCAATGACCCAGGTCATCAACCAGATCACGATGCTGACGGTGATCCTCACCGGCGCGGCGCTGATCCGCGAGCGCGAGCAGGGCACGGTCGAGCACCTCCTGGTCATGCCGGTCGTGTCGAGCGAGATCATGCTCGCCAAGATGATCGCGAACGGCCTCGTCATCCTGGTCGCGGCGATGTTTTCGCTGCAGTTCGTCGTCCACTGGTGGATCGGCTCGCCGATTAACGGCTCGCTCCTCCTGTTCCTGCTCGGGGCGGCGATCTATGCGCTCGTGGTCGCGGCGCTCGGAATCCTGCTCGGCACGCTCGCCACGACGATGGGCCAGTTCGGGCTGCTCGCCATGCCGGTGCTGATCGTCACGCAATTGCTCTCGGGCAGCAGCACACCGATGGAGAGCATGCCAATCTGGCTGCAATATGTGATGCGGACCATCAGCCCGACGCCGCATTTCGTGTCGTTCGCCCAGGCGGTCCTGTTCCGTGGCGCCGACATCACGCTCGTATGGCGCGACATGGCCGCGATGGCGATCATCGGCGTCGTCTACTATTCGGTGGCCCAGGCGCGCTTCCGCAAGGTCATTTTCGGCGGCTGACGCCGGACAGGCTGGACGGCCGGCGTTCCGCTGCGCCGTTCGCCGAGGCGGCGACGAAACGAAAAAAAATTTTAGCCGGGAGCGTTCCTGCTGCCGGAATCGAAGCTCGGAATGCTCTTAGCGCCAAATCCGGCTTGTCCGTTCCTGGCGCGCCGTCCAGCCGCTCCGGCGGCGCGCCGATCATGCGCCCGGCGGGGGCGGCCGGCGCCCGGGCCAATGGAGCCGCTTGGGATCCGGCCGCCGCGGCGCCGCGTCGTTCCGGCTTGACGGACCGAAGGCCCGCGGACAAAAGTGCCGCACGATCAAAGAGCCCCACGATCGTTGGGCCCGGCGCCTGCGCCTGGCCCAAGCGAGATCATCCAAACACGGGAGAGAAACTTGCCCAAGTCCAATTCGCGCGGCGGCGTCAACCGCCGCACGCTGGTCACAACCGGGGCGGCGCTTGCCGCGGCCCAGTTCGCCAGTCCCTTCCTCATCCGCGCCCGCGCCGCCGACGCGGTCCGCATCGGCCTCGACAATCCGCTGACCGGAACCTACGCCGCCCCCGGCAAGAACGAGCTGATCGGCTGCCAGATGGCGCTCGACGAGATCAACGCCAAAGGCGGCATCCTCGGCCGTCCGGTCGAGCTCGTGGTCGAGGATTCCTCCAGCGGCGACGCGGGCACCGCGGTGCAGAAGGCGCGCAAGCTGATCGACGGCGACAAGGTCGATTTCCTGCTCGGCAACGTCAACTCGGCGCTTGCGCTTGCCATGGCGCAAGTCTCGAACGAAAAGGGCGTGCTGCATATCGTGCCCGGCGGCCACACCGACGCCATCACCGGATCGAGCTGCCACTGGAACGTGTTCCGAGTCTGCAACACCACGCAGATGGAGGCGAACGCCGTTGCGGGCGCGCTGGTCAAGGATTATGGCAAGAAATTCTATTACATCACCCCCGACTACGCCTTCGGCCATACGCTCGAGGCCGCGATGACCAAGGCGATCGCCGGCCTCGGCGGCGATCGGGTCGGCGGCGACTTGACGCCGCTCGGGACGGTGGACTTTTCCTCCTACCTTATCAAGGCGCAGGCGGCGAACCCCGACGTCATCGTTTTCCTCGTCCAGGGCGACGACATGTTGAACGCCATGAAACAGGCGGTCCAGTTCGGACTGCAGAACAAGGTCCATCTCGCCGGATCGCAGCAGGAGATGGAGCCGCTCGAAGGCCTGCCGCCGGAGGCGAGGATCGGGGTCTGGGTCATGGAATGGTACTGGAACCAGCCCGGCGTGCCTCATGTCGCGGAATTTGTCGAAGCGACCAAGAAACGGACCGGCCGCGTGCCGACCGCGCGGACCTGGTTCGGCTATGTCTCGGTCTGGACCTGCGCCCACGCGGCGGCCGCGGCCAAGTCGCTCAAGGCGGTCGACATGGCGAAGGCGCTCCAGGACTACCATCTGCCGCCCGAGATCGCGCTTGGCCCGAACCCGGCCTTCTACCGCGCCGGGCAGAACCAGCTCCTCGCGTCGCTGTTCGTCGGCGAAGCCCAGGCGCAGGGCTCGGCGCCGGACGATCTCTTCAAAGTGACCAAGGTCGTCAATGGCGCCGACGTCGCCGGAACGGTCGAGGAGAGCGGTTGCAAGATGACCTGGCCGACCTGAGCGTCCGCAACAAAGCCGCGAGACGAAGGATCGGCCGAAGCGTGGGAACTGAAAAATCGGCTGAGCTGGCGGCGGGAGTCCGGGAGGGAGAGATGGCCAACGCCAATCCGCGCCTGCTCAACCGTCGCCGGCTGGTCAAGTCGGGACTGGCGCTCGCCGGCGCCCGATTTGCCGGGCCGTTCGTCATTTCCACCCGAGCGGCGGAGGCGGTCAGGATCGGACTCGACAATCCGCTCACCGGCCCACTCGCTTCGCTCGGGAAAAACGAGCTCATTGGCTGTCAAATGGCGATTGACGAGATTGACGCCAAAGGCGGCGTCCTCGGTCGTCCGGTCGAGCTGGTCGTTGAGGACTCCACCAGCGGGGACGCCGGGACTGCGGTGATGAAGGCGCGCAAGCTGATCGGCGGCGACAGGGTCGATTTTCTCCTGGGCAACACCAACTCGGCGCTTTCGCTCGCGATGGCCGAGGTTTCGAACGAAGAGCGGATCCTCCACATCGTGCCCGGCGGCCATACGGACGCAGTCACCGGCGCGAGTTGCCACTGGAATGTTTTTCGCGTCTGCAGCACTACGCAGATGGAGGCGAACGCGGTCGCTGACGCGTTGATCAAAGCGTATGGAAAGAAATTCTATTACATCACGTTCGACTATGCGTTCGGCCATACGCTGGAAGCGGGACTCATCAAGGCCGCGACCGCGCTGGGTGGAACAAGAGTCGGCGGCGATCTCGTTCCGCTCGGCACTTCGGACTACTCCTCCTATCTCATCAAGGCTCAGGCGGCGAACCCCGACGTCATCTTGTTCCTCATCGGCGGGGATGACATGACAAACGCCTTGAAACAGGCGGTTCAGTTCGGGCTCGACAAGAAAGTGCGCCTCGCGGGCGCGCAGCAGGAACTGGAGCCTCTCGAGGGCCTGCCGCCGGAGGCGCGCATCGGAACCTGGGTTATGGAATGGTACTGGAACCAGCCGGGCGCGCCCCACGTCGCGGAGTTCGTCGAGGCGGTGAAGAAGCGCGCCGGCCGCGTGCCGACCGCCCGCAATTGGTTCGGATATGTCTCGGCCTGGACCTGCGCGCTCGCCGCAGCCAAGGCCAATTCGCTCAAGGCGCTCGACATGGCGAAGGCGCTCCAGGACTTTCACCTGCCGCCGGAGATCGCGCTCGGGCCGAACCCGGCCTTCTATCGCGCCGGCCAGAACCAGCTTCTCGCGTCGCTGTTCGTTGGCGAGGCGCAGGCCGAGGGCTCGGCGCCCGACGATCTGTTCAAGGTCACAAAAGTGGTCGACGGCGCGAAGGCCGCGGGGACCCTCGAGGAGAGCGGTTGCAAGATGACGTGGCCAACGTGAGCGCCCCGCGACGAGCAGAGGGCTCTCCGCCCGCGCCTGCCTTTCTGCGAACGGCGAATCCCGGCGCATGACTCAAGTCGTCCTGTTCAACGTCTTTAATGGCCTGATCGTCGGCGCCTTCTACGCGCTGATGGCGCTTGGCCTGTCGCTGATCCTCAACCTCAGCGGCGTCATCAATTTCGCCCACGGCGGATTCCTGGCGCTCGGCGCCTATCTGGCCTTCACCTTGATTCCCTATATCGGCTTCTGGGGCGCGCTCATCGTCGCGCCCCTTCTCACCTCTGCGCTCGGCCTCGTCATCGAACGCCTCTTGATCCGCCCGCTCTACGGCGGCGATCCGCTCTACGGCCTGCTGCTCACCTTCGGCCTCGCCTATATCTTCGAGGACGTGACGCGCTTCATCTGGGGCGCGCAGAGCCTGCCGTTCCAGTTGCCAGCCTGGCTCACGACTTCGCTCTCGAGCCAGTTCTTCTTCATCACCGGCTATCGCGTATTCATGATCGTCATCGTCGTGGCGGCGGTCGGCGGCTTGTTCGCGGCGCTCAACTACACCCGCCTCGGCATGCGCATCCGCGCCGGGACGCGCGACCTCGACACGGTCTCGACGCTCGGCGTCAATGTCCGGGTCTTGCGCAGCCTCAACTTCGGCATCGGCATCTACATGGCCGGCCTCGCCGGCGTGCTGGCCGCGGGCCTCCTCGGCCTCTCGCCGACCATCGGCGCCAATCTCATCATGCCGAGCTTCGTGGCGATCATCGTCGGCGGCCTCGGCAGCCTGCTTGGAACCCTGCTTGGCGGCTTGATGATCGGCGTCGCCTCGGGGCTGGCGGCGGTCTATTTCCCCTCCGCCACCGAAGCGGTGATCTACGTGATGATGGGGCTCGTGCTGCTGGTCAGGCCCCGCGGCCTGCTCGGCGAAGAGGGGAGGCTGCATTGAGCCCGACGCGCCTTCGCCCCTTCGACGCCGCCGTCTTGATCCTGCTGCTGTTCATGCCGTTCTGGATGGGCGCGATCGGCGGCTATACCGAGCTTGCGACCCGGATCGTCGTGATGGGGCTCGCGGCGATGTCGCTCAACTTCCTGCTCGGCTTCACCGGCGTCCTGTCGTTCGGGCATGCCGCCTATTTCGGCCTCGGCGCCTATGGCGCGGCGATGGGGATCAAATATCTCGGCTTGGGCACGATCCCCGCGGTGGCGCTCGGCGTCGCCGTCGCGACCTTGGCCGCGATGGCGATCGGCGCGCTGATCGTCAGGCGCCGCGGCGTCTATTTCGCCATGGTGACGATCGCTTTCGGCCAGGTGTTCTACTTTCTCGCCTTTCGCTGGAACGCGGTGACCGGCGGCGACGACGGCCTTTCCGGCTGGCACAGGCTGCCGATCAATTTCGGCTTCGCCACGCTCGACATTTTCGGCAACGACAAGGCATTCTACTACTTCGCCCTGGTGGTGTTCGCGGTATGTGTTGCGGCGATGGCCGTCCTCCTCAATTCGCCGTTCGGGCGCTCGCTGACCGCCATTCGCGAAAACGAGCGGCGGGCCCGCTTCCTCGGCGTGCCAGTCGAGTTCCACATCTGGCTGTCGTTCGTGATCTCTTGCCTGTTCGTCAGCGTCGCCGGCGCGCTCTATGCGCTGCTCAACAATTTCACCGATCCCCGCGCGCTGCGGTTCGACCTTTCCGGTAATCTCGTGATCATGGCGGTCCTGGGCGGCATGCGCTTCTTCTGGGGACCACTGATCGGCGCAGCGATCTTCGTCGCTCTGCAGGACTATGTCTCCAGCCATACCGAAAACTGGATGTCGGTCATCGGCCTCGTGTTCGTGCTGGTCGTGCGCTTCTTTCCGCGCGGCGTGCTGGGGATGCTGCGCAGCGGGGCCAAGGCGTGACATTGCTTCAGGTCAACGGCGCATCTAAGCGCTTCGGCAGCCTCGTCGCCATCGACGACGTGTCGCTGGCGATCGAGCCGGGCGAACTTCGCGCCATCATCGGCCCCAACGGCGCCGGCAAGACGACGTTCTTCAATCTCGTCAGCGGTCTCTTCGCGCCGACTGCGGGCTCGATACTCTTCGAGGGACAGGACGTCACCGCGCTTGCGCCCGAAGAACGGGTCAAGCGCGGCATGGCCCGCACCTTCCAGATCACCGAGGTCTTTCCCGAGCTCTCGGCCGCCGACAATATCCGCGTCGCCGTCGAGATCGCGGCCGGCTACCGGTTGAAGCCCTGGCTCGGCGCCGAGGCGCGGGCGCGCGTCGCGGCGCGCGTCGCCGAGCTCCTCGAAATGGGCGGATTGGCCGACAAAAGCGACGTGCGCGCCGGGGCGCTGTCGCACGGCGACCAACGGGCGGCGGAGATCATGATGTCGCTTGCGCTCCGCCCCCGCCTGCTCATGCTCGACGAGCCGACGGCGGGGATGGGCGATCAGGAGACCTACGACATCGCGCGGCTGATCCGGCGCCTGCACCGGCAGGAGGGAATGACGATCATGCTGATCGAGCATGACATGCGGGTCGTCTTCAACCTCGCCGACCGGATCATGGTGCTGGCGGAGGGGAGGGTGCTGGCGGAGGGCCCGCCGCAGGAGATCGCCGACAGCGACAAGGTGCAGGCCGCCTATCTTGGCAAGGCGGCGGCATGATCGCGCTTCGCGCCGAGGCCATCCACGCCTTCTACGGCAAGAGCCACATCCTTCACGGGGTCAGCCTCGAAGTGCGCGAGGGCGAGATCGTCGCGCTGCTCGGCCGCAACGGCGCCGGGAAGACGACGACCTTGCGCTGCCTCATCGGCCTCACCCGCCCGCGCACCGGCAGCGTGCAGCTGTTCGGCTCGGATGTGACCAGCTTTCCGCCCTACCGGATCGCCGAGGCGGGCGTCGGCTATGTGCCGGAGGGGCGGCGCATCTTCGCCAATCTGACCGTGGACGAGAACCTCCTGGTCCCGGTCGAGCGGCCCGGCCCGTGGACGGTGAAGCGGGTCTACGAAGCCTTTCCGCGCCTCGCCGAGCGCAGGGCCAACAAGGGGGCCCAGCTCTCAGGCGGCGAGCAGGAGATGCTGTCGATCGCCCGCGCCCTCATCCTGAACCCGAAGCTCCTGATGCTCGACGAGCCCTCGCAGGGTCTCGCGCCGCTGATCGTCGAGGATGTGTTCAGAATTGTCGCCGCGGCGCGGCGCGACGGCGTCTCGGTGCTGCTGGTCGAGCAGAACGTGCGCGCGGCGGTCGAGGTCGCCGACCGCGCCTATGTGCTCGACGACGGGCGGATCGTTTACGAGGGTGACGCGCGGACGTTCGGCGCCGACGAGAAGCGGGTGCGCGAGCTTGCCGGCGCAAGCGCCGAGAAATGGGACATGGACGGGTAGGACGCGCGGTCCCGCGACGCTATTTCCCGCAGTAGACCGCCAGGAGCAGGTGCTCCTCGCGCGCCGCGATGTCGCCGGCGCTGAGCGCGGCGGGGTCTTCGGGGGCCGATTCGCCAACTCCGAGGAAGGCGCGGATAGCGTCGGCGCCGATGATGGCGCGCGGGACGGCGAGCGCAACGCCGGCGACGCGCCTGGGCTCCCCAGCGATTGGCGCGATGAGCCCGACCAGCGCGCCCTGCCGATCGAACACCGGTCCGCCGCCGGCGCTCCTCTCGACCGCGGCGACCACGGCGGGCCGCCCTTCGCCGGCTAGCGTCGCGGGGCTCGCGGCGAGACGCGTCCCGGCAAATCCGAGCACGACCATGTCGGGCGCCGGCGCGCCGAAGCGCGGCGCTTCGCCATAGGCGCCGAAATCGCCGCCGATCATCGCGAGCGCCGTCGCCGCGTCCGTCCGCTCGATCCGGACCGGCTTGCCGGCGACCGTCGGGTTCGGGCAATCGTCCGCCTTGAGCGCGGTCAGCGCCTTGCCGGGCGCAACGATCAGCGCAGTTGCCACCGGCGCGGGATTGGGCGCGGGCGGACTTGAGCCGGTTCCGGGCGCGGCGGCGGCGGCCGCAGGGCTTGCTGGCTGCGCCTTGGCGGGCTCGGGAAACGCTTGAAACGAATTGGCGACGGCGAGCGCGACCCGGTCGAACTGAGCGGCCTCAGCCGTGGGATAGGAAAAGGTGAAGCCGCGGATCGGCGGGCTCATCGCCGCGTTCTTCTCGAACCTCGTATAGAAGTTCGCGGCGCCCTCCTGGCCCGAGACGACGAAGAAAGCGTCCGGCTTGATCGCCTTGTACGCGATCTTGCGGCCCGGGGACGGGGCGGTGAGGCGCGCGTAGAGGGCGTCGAGGCCGACGTCGGCGTTCGAAAGGAAGTCGAGCCTGGTCGCGGAGCGCGGGCCGATGAGCTTGGTCGGCGCGCCGATCGAGGCGCCTGTCCTGGGGTCGGAGATGGTCCGGAATCCGACCGCCGTGCGCGCCTTCTCGGCGGCGGCGAGCAGCGTCTGAAGCTCGGCCGGCTTGAGCGCGCCGTCCTGAGGCGCCTTGGCGCTTGCCTGAAAGGCGAGGATCGCGTCGCGCGTTCGTTTGCCGAAGTCGCCGTCGGCTGCGCCATTGTAGAATCCGAGCCAGATGAGCGCGTCCTGCGCCGCCTTTCGGGTTGATTCCGGCAGAGCGAGGAACGCTGCTTTCTGCGCCGCCAGCGCGGCGTCGGCGGGAGAGGCCGGCGGCGTCTGGGCGCGAGCGACGGGCGTTGCGAGGACCAAAAGCGCCAGCAAGCCGATTCCCGTCCGCTTCATCCATCCTATCCACGACGCGATTGTGGCCGAGCGCGCAAAAGCCATGTTATCATTTGCCTCGCCGCGGCAATACCTGTTCCCGCAGCCAAGATATTGCAACGGGGGTCGAAGCATGCAGGCGCTGCGCTGTATCCTCCTCGTCCTCACCCTGATTGCGAGCGCCGCTGCGGCCGCCGAGATCAAGCCGTTCGCGCGCGAGGACATGGCGAGCGACGCGGTCCGGCTGACTGAGACCTTGCGCATCGCGACCGCCGCGATCGGCGCCGAGGTCAAGGACAAGACGCCCGATCAGTTGCGTAAGCAAGCGGCCGCCGCCGTGGCCGCGGGCGACTTCGGCTCAGCCGAGAAGCTCGCCGGCGCGGCGGTGACCGCCGCGCCCAAGGATCCCGCCAACTGGCTCGCCTACGCCAATGTCGCGATCAAGGCGGACGACGCCAAGGCGGATGACCGCTATGACCTCGTGACCCGCGGGGCGACGGCGGCCTACGCCGCTTATCAGCGCTCGACGACCCCGGACGCGCAGGCCGCGGCGCTCGCCGTGCTCGCCGATCTGCTGGCGCGCCATGAGAATTGGCGCCCGGCGCTCGATGCGCTCAAAGCTTCGCTCGACCGGCGCGACTCGATCGACGTGCGCAAGACCTACGAGGCGATGCGCGCCGAGCACGGCTTCCGCATTCTTGACTACAAGGTCGACAACGAGTCGACCTCGCCGCGCGTGTGTTTCAACTTCTCCGAGCCGCTGGCGCGGAAAACGGATTTTTCTCCCTATGTCGCGGTGTCCGGATCGTCTGAAACTGCGGTCTCGAACGAGGACCAGCAGATTTGCGTCGAAGGGCTCAAACACGGCGAGCGCTATGCGATCGTGCTGCGTCAAGGGTTGCCGTCGGCGGTCGGCGAATCGCTGTTGCAGTCGGCCGACTACGAGATCTATGTGCGCGACCGCTCGCCTCAGGCGCATTTCGCCGGCCAGGCCTATGTGCTGCCGCGCCAGGGCCAAAAGGGCGCGCCGCTCGTCACCGTCAACACCGCCAAGGTCTCGATCGACGTCTATCGCGTCGGCGACCGCAATCTTTTGGCGACCGTCAATCGCGACGATTTCCTGAAACCGATCGATTCGTCGCGAGCCGAGGAGATCGCGTCCCAGGACGGCGCGAAGATCTGGAGCGGGACGATGGACGTCGTCTCCGAGCTCAACCAGGACATCGTCACGGATTTTCCGGTGCTCGACGCGGTGGGCAGGCTTGCGCCCGGCGTCTATGTGATAACCGCCCGGCCGTGGAAGGGCGCGGCGAACCCGGCCGATTCCGACTCGGGCGAGAGCGTGCAGCTCGCCGCGCAATGGATGGTCGTCTCCGACCTCGGCCTGACCGCGATTTCCGGCGATGACGGCGTCCACGCGCTCGTGCAATCGCTCGGCTCCGCTGCGCCGCTTCCGGGCGTCGCGCTCAAGCTTGTCGCGCGCAACAACGAAGTGCTGGCGGAAAGGACGACCGGCCCGGACGGCCGGGTCGATTTCGATCCGGGCCTCGCGCGCGGCAAGGGCGGGTCGGCGCCCGGGCTATTGGTCGCCACGCTCGCCGACGATTATGGCTTCTTGAGCCTTGCCCAGAACGCTTTCGACCTCACCGATCGGGGCGTCGCCGGGCGCGACCCGCCGGGCGGGCTCGACGCGTTTCTCTTCACCGAGCGCGGCGTCTACCGCTCCGGCGAGACCGTGTTCGCGACCGCGCTCCTGCGCGACTCGAAGGGCGCAGCGAGGCCAGGCTTGCCGCTGACCCTCGTCGTCAAGCGGCCGGACGGGGTCGAGTACAAGCGCGCGACCCTCTCCGACGAGGGGCTCGGCGGGCGCTCCTTCAGCATCCCGCTGCTTTCCGGCTCGGCGGCGGGCAAATGGTCGATCGAGGCGTACGCCGATCCGAAAAGCGACAGCATCGGCCGGGTCGAGTTCCTGCTCGAGGACTATATTCCCGAGCGGCTCGACTTTACGCTCAAACCGGCGAAGCCGATCGTCGATCCGGGCGAGCCGGTCGAGCTCTCGCTCGACGCCCGGTTCCTCTATGGCGCGCCGGCGGGCGGTCTCGACGTGACCGGCGCGATCAGGCTCCAGGCGGTCGAGGGCGCGGCGCTCGTCGGCTATCCCGGCTACGTCGGCGGCCTCGCCGACGACGACTTTACCGCCGTCGAAAGCCAGTTTGCCGACAAGGTCCAGACCGACGCCAACGGCCACGCCGAGCTTTCGGTCGACCTGCCCGAAGGCTCGAGCACGCGCCCGCTCGAAGCCAAGCTGATCGTTGACGTCGCCGAGCCGGGCGGGCGCACTGTCGAGCGCACCGTGACCCTGCCGGTCCGGCCGAAGACGGTCACGATCGGCGTGAAGCAGGACTTCAACGCGTCGTTGAGCGCAGGCGATGTCGCGACATTCGAGGCGATCGCCGTTGCGCCGGACGGCGCGCGGGACGCGCGAAAGGGCGCGGAATGGTCGCTCTATCAAGTGACCAACGACTATCAGTGGTTCAACGCCGACGGCCGCTGGAGCTACGAGCCGGTGAAGTCGTCGAAGCGCCTCGCGAGCGGGACGATCGACATCGGCGCCGATGCGCCGGCCAAAATCATGGGCCGCGTCGGCTGGGGCGCGCACCGGCTCGACGTCAAGACCCTCGATGGCGAGGAGACGAGCGTCGCTTTCGACGTCGGCTGGTCGGGAACGGCGAGCGCCGACACGCCCGACAATGTTGTCGTGACCCTCGACAAGACGAACTACGCTCCCGGCGAGGAGGCGAAGCTGCGCATCGCCTCGGCCTTCGCCGGCAAAGCCACCGTTGCGCTTGTCGGCGATCATGTCGAGCGCTTCATCGATGTCGACCTCGCCGCCGGCGACAATGTCGTGCCGTTCCCGGTCGGGTCCGACTGGGGTCCGGGCGCGTACGCCGTCGCGCTGACGCACCGTCCGCTCGACGTCGGCGCGAAGCGGATGCCGGGCCGCGCCATCGGCGTCGCCTGGTTCGCCATCGACCGCGACGCGCACAAGCTCGACATCGCGCTCGACGCGCCCAAGCTCGCGCGGCCGCGCCAGTCGATGACGGTTCCGGTGAAGGTCGCCGGCCTCGCGCCGGGGGACGAGGCGTTCGTGACCGTCTCGGCGGTCGATGTCGGCATCCTCAACCTGACCGGGTTCAAGACGCCCGACCCGGGCGGCTATTTCTTCGGACAGCGCAAGCTGCCGGTCGAGATTCGCGATCTCTGGGGCATGCTGATCGACGGCATGCAGGGCGAAGCCGGCGCCATCCATACCGGCGGCGACAATGGCGGAGCGCTGGAAGGCAATCTGCCGACGCAGGAGCCGCTCGCCCTGTTCTCCGGAGTCGTCAAGCTCGATCGCGAGGGCAAAGCCAACGTATCGTTCGACCTGCCAGCGTTCAACGGGTCGGTGCGGCTCGCCGCGGTCGCCTGGTCGAAGGACAAGGTCGGAGCGGCCGGGGTCGACGTTACGGTGCGCGACGCGGTCGTCGTCGCCGCAACGCTGCCGCGGTTCCTCAACGTCGGCGACCGCTCCGAAATGCATGTCGACATCGACAATGTCGAGGGCGAAGCCGGCGATTACACCCTCGACCTCGACATCCACGGGCCGCTGACCGCCGACGCCGACGCGCTAAGGAAGACTTTGCGCCTCGATGCTCACGAGCGCCAGTCGGCGACCATGCCGATCATGGCGGCCGGCGTCGGCTCGGCGCCGCTTGCGCTCAGACTCACCGGACCGAAGACGGATCTTACGCAGGGATTCGCGCTTCGCCTCGCCTCCGGCGCGCCTGACGTCTACCGGCGCACGGTCAAGCCGCTTCCCGCTCGCGCGACTGCGGTCATTCCCGGCGATCTTGTCGCCGACTTCGTTCCGGGCACCGGCTCGATTGCGATCTCGGCCTCGCCGTTCGGCGCCCTCGACGCGCCGGCCTTGCTGGCCCAGCTGCAACGCTATCCGTACGGCTGTTCGGAGCAGACGGTGAGCGTCGCGATGCCGCTCCTCTACGTCAACCGCCTGGCCTCGATCGAGCATCTCGACATCGATCCCGATCTCGACGGCCGGATCAGGCAGGCGATCGAGCGCGAGCTCAGCCGCCAGAGCGCGAGCGGCGCCTTCGGCATGTGGAGCGCCGACGAAAACAACGAGGACCCCTGGCTCGACGCTTTCGTGTCCGACTTCCTCACCCGAGCCCGGGAGCGCAATTTCGCCGTTCCGCAGCAGGCGTTCGACCAGGCGCTCGACCGGCTGCGCAACGAGGTCGTCAACGCGCCGGAGCCGAGCAAGGACAACGCCGAGGCGTTGGCTTATGCGCTCTATGTTCTCGCCCGCAACGGCCGCCCTGTAATCGGCGATCTGCGCTATCTCACCGACGCGAAACTCGACGCTTTCCCGACCCCGCTCGGCAAGGCGCAGCTCGCCGCCGCGCTCGCGATGCTCGGCGACCGGGCGCGCGCCGGCAAGGCGTTCGCCGCCGCGCTCGACGCCCTTGACGCCGAGCGGGACCAGGGCGTCTCGCGGCCCGACTACGGCTCACGGCTGCGAGACGCCGCCGCCGTGCTGGCGCTCGTCGCCGAGGCAAATCTCGGCGGCGACATCGAGGGCGGCGCGATCGCCCGCGCCGGCGCCGTCCTCGATCAGGCGAGGGCCCAGCGCTCGTTCACGAGCACCCAAGAGATGAACTGGATGGCGCTCGCCGCCGAGGCGCTCGCCGAACATTCGGCCGCGAGCCAGTTCAGCGTCGACGGCGAGCCGGTCAAGGGGGCGCTCTATCGTCGCTGGGGCGGCCCCGGGCTCGAAAGCCGGTCGATTGCCATCGCCAACGTTGGGCAGAGTGCGGCCCAACTCGTCGTGTCCGTCTCCGGCGCGCCGATTGAGCCCGATCCCGCGGTCGCGCATGGCTACGAGATCGAGCGCACGTTCTACAAGCTCGACGGAACGAAGATCGACTCCCTGCAGACGATCGCCCAGAATGAGCGCGTCGTGGTGGCGCTTAAAGTGACAGAAGCTCAGGCGCGTTACGCTCGCCTGCTGGTCGTCGACCGCCTGCCCGCGGGGCTCGAGATCGACAATCCGGCGCTGGTCGACGGCGGCTCGGTGGAAGCTTTCGCCTGGCTCAGCAAGGACGTCGAGCCGGCGCATACCGAATATCGCGACGATCGCTTTGTCGCGGCGTTCGACCGCGCCGAAGGCCAGTCGGCGTTCATCACTATGGCCTACGTTGTCCGCGCCGTCGCGCTGGGCCATTACGTCTATCCGCCCGCGACGGCGGAGGACATGTACGACCCCGAACGCTACGGCCGCACGGCCTTCGGCGAACTTGAGGTGAAGGCCAAGTGAGACGGCGCGAGGCGTCCTCATCCGGCCCTTCGGGCCACCTTCTGCCAAAGGGAGAAGGGCTGCCGCGCCCCTTCTCCCTTTGGCAGAAGGTGGCCGGCGAAGCCGGCCGGATGAGGGCGAGCATGCGCCGGCCCCGCTTCATCCTCCTTGCCCTCGCCGCCGCGGCGGTCCTTCTCACCGCCGCTCTTGCCGCCAGCCTCGCCTGGTCCCGGTACGAGGCGAGTCTCGGCCCGCTCGATCTTGCAGCTTCGCGCGAGGGCTCGACAATCGTCGTCGACCGCGACGGGCGTCTCTTGCGGCCGTTCACCTTGCCCGACGGACGGTGGCGCCTGCCGGCGACGACCCATGACGTCGATCCGCGCTATCTCGCGATGTTGATCGCCTACGAGGACGGGCGATTCTACGACCATCGCGGCGTCGATCTGCGGGCGCTGATCCGGGCCGGCATGCAATGGCTGGCGCGCGGCCATGTGGTCAGCGGCGGCTCGACCCTGACCATGCAGGTCGCACGGCTCGTCGAGCCGAGGGGCGAACGGACGCTCGCCGCGAAGCTGAGAGAGATCGCGCGCGCTCTCGAGATCGAGCGCGAGGTCGGCAAGGAAGGCGTGCTCAACCGCTATCTCATGCTCGCGCCGTTCGGCGGCAATCTTGAAGGCGTGCGGGCAGCCTCGCTCGCCTGGTTCGGCAAGGAGCCCTTGCGGCTCACGGTCGCCGAGGCGGCGCTCCTGGTCGCGCTGCCGCAATCGCCCGAAGCGCGGCGCCCGGACCGGTTCCCGTTCGTCGCGCGCGCCGCCCGCGACCGGGTGCTCGACCGCGTGGTTGCGCGCGGCGTCATCAGCGCCGACGACGCTGCGGCGGCGAGGCGCGAGCCGGTCCCCAACGCGCGGTTTGCCTTTCCGGCGCTCGCCGCCCACGCCGCCGAAGAGGCGGTCGCCGCCGACCCAAAGGCGAAAATCATCCGGCTGGCGATAGACGCACGGCTGCAGGCGAGGCTCGAGGCGCTCTTGAAGGAGAGCGTCGCGCGACTCGGGCCGAAACTGTCGGCGGCGATGGTCGTCATCGACAACTTAACCGGCGAGGTCCGCGCCCGCATCGGCGCCGCGAGTCATGACGACGCCTCGCGCGACGGCGCGATCGACATGTCGCGAGTCCCGCGCTCGCCAGGCTCGGCGCTCAAGCCTTTCATCTATGCGCTCGCATTCGAGCAGGGGCTCGCCCATCCGGAGACCATGCTGTTCGACCGGCCGATGCGCTACGGCGCCTACGCGCCGCAAAACTTCAATCTGGGCTACGAGGGCGCGGTGACGGCGCGCAGGGCGCTGCAGCAGTCGCTCAATCTGCCGGCGATCGAGCTCTTGGCCGACGTGGGACCTGCGACCTTTCTCGCCCGCCTGCATGGCGCAGGCGCCGAGGTCGCGCTGCCGAAGGACGCGCCGGTAGGCCTCGCCATCGGCCTCGGCGGGCTCGGGGTCGCGCTGACCGACATCGCGCGGCTCTACGCCGGTTTCGCCCGCGGCGGCGAGGCGCCGGCGCTGATCGAGCGGGTGGGCGCGTCGCCCGTGATCGAGCCGCGCAGGGTGACCGATCCGGTCGCGGCCTTTTACGTCACGGACATCCTGCGCGGCGCGCCGCCGCCGGCCTACGCGCTGAAAGGCCGGATCGCATTCAAGACCGGCACCTCCTATGGCTTTCGCGACGCGCTGGCGATCGGCTTCGACCGCGGGACGACGATCGCGGTCTGGGTCGGGCGCCCCGACAACGGCCCGACGCCGGGGCTCATCGGCCGGGAGGCGGCGGCGCCGATCCTGTTCGACGCCTTCGAGCGGCTCGGCCGCGAGATCGAACCGATCCGGCCGCCCAAGGGCGTGCTGACCGCGTCGGTCACCGCCGATCTGCCGCCGCCGCTGCGCCACCTACGGCAGGACGCGCCAAAGACCATGGCGGCGGCGGAAGCGCCCGCGCTCAAGATCGCCTTCCCGCCCGATGGCGCGGTGGTCGACCTCGGCTTGGGCGACGGCGCGCGCAATTCAAGGCTGGCCTTGAAGGCGCTCGGCGGCGCGCCGCCGTTCACGTGGTTCGTCAACGGCGAGCCGGTCGGCGAGGCGGACCTCCGCCGCCAGTCCGCGTGGAAGCCGGACGGCGCCGGCTTCGCGCGCGTGTCAGTCACGGACGCGAAGGGCGCGTCGGACGCGGTGACGGTGAGGCTCGAATAACCCCTCTTCCTTTGGGGGAGGGGTTCTCGCGCCCCTCGTCGCTCTGGTCGGCTCCTCGCTGCGCGCCTTCACCGCGGAGGGAATCTGATCGGGCCGATTGATTTCGCGAACTCCGCAAGATCGCCGGACGGCCCGACGCCTTCGCGCGGCGCCACGCCGCCGTCTGGCCGCTCCTTCGAGGCCTGTACGTGCTTGAAGACGAGGCTCGCGATAAACTGAAGGAACGGCGTCTGCCAGATGCCTCAGTGACCGTTGATCACCTCTTTCGCCGCTCCGACTACCCAGAACGGATTGGCTTGCGTGGTCCCGGGCGGATCGAGGACGAAGGGCTTGTCCGCTGTCGGGCCAGCCAACTTATGGGTACGAAAGTTGGGCACGAAACCCAGCGCATGCCTGACGCACCACTTCTCCAGCTCCCCGATCGTGGCTTCAGTGATCGCGTGCCCGGCATTGCCGAGTGGAAACACCATTCCAACCGGCAGATCGTTCTCGGCCTGCGCGCAAATGAAGACCGGAAGCTGTTTCGTGGCGCGGGCTTCGAAGGCCGCGCTCGTCACGAGGTCATAAATCGGAATGTAGCGCGCCGCTTCGATCGCCGGGTTCACCAGCAGCACCAGGTCGGCGAATTCCGGCGTAACCCTGCCGACCGGGGCCGACGCCGCCTCGATGAGCGATTGCGCGAGGGCGGAAAAAACGATCATGCCGCCGAAGCTGTGACCCACGATCACCAGAAGCGGGTTTCCGTCGCGTTTTTTTTGCCGGTTGCGATAGTGACGCAGCCGCCCGAACAGTTCGCGCACCGAGCCGACCGCCACGCGTTGTCCGGCCGCCTGCCGGCCCCAGAAGGTTGCATCCGCAACGACGTCCCCCAGGCCGTAATCCGACAGGCCGCGCCAGCCGACAAAGACGCCGAGAACCGGACGCGGCTTGGCGCCCGGGCCGGTAGCCGACCTCTCGTACTCAACGGTTTCGCTCAGGAGCGCGCGGAAGGCGGTCAGGTTGTCGTCGTCCGAGCGTGCGTCGTGCATCCAACCGTGCACGAAGGCGACAAGGATCACATCCTCCCCCGTTGAGGATTCGTCCGGCGCCAGCGTTTCGAGCCGTTGCGCCACGGCGTCCATTTGGCCCCGGTCGTAGCACCGCCCCTGGTCGTCAAACTCGACGATAGCTAGCTCATAGGGGGCGCCGGTCATGAAGCCCTGAAACGTCTGATGCTGCCTATTCGGCATGATTCCGGCAGGTTTCCTAGGCTCGACCGGCGTGAGGCCTTGTAGCCCGTCATCCATCGCGGCGTTCCCCCTGCGCTTCAGAAATCAATCGCCTGCATTTCGAGCGCGAAACCTCATCAGTCTTTACCGCGCTCACAGCGTCGCGCGAAGCGACGTCGATGACAGTTCAACGAATGCCTCGCGCGGTGGACATAGGCTGTTACGCCGTCTTCGCGGGCCACGCCGCCAGCAACGCGCGAAGCGCGGCGACAAAGGCGAGCGGCTGGTCGATCATCACGTGATGCTCGGCCTCGGGGATCTCGACGTAAGGCGAGCCGGGAGCGATGAGGCTGAGAAGATAGGCGGCGTCCTCGGGGTGGAAGAGCTGGGACTTGGCGCCGCGGATGAGGGCGAGCGGCGCGCGGACCGCCTTGACCAGCGGGATCGGGTCGAGCCGGGCGAACTTCGCCCAGAAATGCGGGTCGAAGCTCAGCGACCAGCCCGCGGCGCCGTCGGCCCCGACGGCCTTTCGCGCCGAGCGCCGGGCGATGAAATCGAGGATGAACAGGTTGTCGCAGGCCTGCGGCGGGGCGAGGCGGAACCGGGCGATGATCGCCTCGAGCGAGGGCCTGACGCTGTGCTCCCGCGTCGTCGAGCGGGGAGGAGAAGGGCTGCGCTGGTTCTGCGGCGCGAAGAACGGCGGATCGACCATCGCCGCCGCGGCGAGCTCATCGCCGAAATCGTGGGCGAGCCCGACCGCGATCCGTCCGCCGAAGGAGTGCCCGACGACCATAGGCCTCCCGCCGTCGAACGCGCCCGCATCGCGCGCCGAGGCCCGCGCCTCGCGGACGAACTGGCGGAAATCGTAAGCCGGGCGCCAGTCCGAGCGCCCCATGCCGGTGAACGACGGCGCGACGACCCGCCGCTCGCGGGCGAAGAACGGGGCGATGAAACTCCACCAGTCGGCGTGGGCGGCCCCGCCGTGAAGAAAGATGAGCCCCGCCTTGCCCCGCTCGCCCCAGGCGAGCGTCTCGACCTTGGCGCCCTCAACCTCGACGAACGAACGTTCGGGCTCGACCGCGACCGCGCGTTCGAACCACGCCGGCGCGGGCGGCGTCTGCCCGCGAAAGGCCGCGAGCGGCGCCATGGGGTTCGATTCGTTCACCGCGACGCCCCCTCTACGTCATCGCGAGCCCGAGCTGCGCGAGGGCGTGGCGACCCAGCGGAGCCGCTCTCGCCCTTCCTCTCTGGATCGCTTCGCATCCGCTCGCGATGACGAACGCGGCGTCAGGCGACTTCGAACAGCCCGGCCGCGCCCATGCCGCCGCCGATGCACATCGTCACCACGACATAGCGCGCGCCGCGCCGTTTGCCCTCGATCAGCGCATGGCCGGTCAGCCGCGCGCCGCTCATGCCGTAAGGATGGCCCACCGCGATCGCGCCGCCGTCGACGTTGAGCTTGTCGTTGTCGATGCCGAGCTTGTCGCGGCAGTAGAGAACCTGGACCGCGAAGGCTTCGTTCAATTCCCAAAGGCCGATGTCGTCGACCTTGAGGCCGTGCGCCTTCAAGAGCTTCGGCACGGCGAACACCGGGCCGATGCCCATCTCGTCCGGATCGCAGCCGGCAACCGCGACGCCGCGATAGACTCCAAGGGGCTGAAGGTTGCGCTGGCTCGCGAGCCTGGCTTCCATCAGCACGCAGGCGCTCGCTCCGTCCGACAATTGCGAGGCGTTGCCCGCGGTGATGAACGAGCCCGTCTTGACGCGCTGCCCGTCGGCGAACACCGGCTTGAGCCCCGCGAGGCCTTCGAGCGTTGTGTCGGCGCGGGGCCCTTCGTCCTGCTTCAGTGTCACCGGCTTGTCCGAGATTGCCCCGGTCGCCTTGTCCATGATCTTCATCACGCTTGGCAGCGGCGCGATCTCGGCGTCAAATCGGCCGGCGGCCTGGGCCGCCGCGGTTCTTCGCTGCGACTGCAGCGCGTACTCGTCCTGGCGCTGGCGGGTGACCTGGTATCGCTCGGCGACGACCTCCGCGGTCTCGATCATCGTCATGTAGAGGTCGTCGCGATGCTCGACGAGCCACGGATCCTGGCCGCGAGTGCGGTTCATCTTGTCGTTCTGGACGAGCGAGATCGATTCGAGGCCGCCGCCGACGGTGACGCTCATCCCGTCGTCGACGATCTCCTTGGCGGCGGTGGCGATCGCCATCAGCCCCGAGGCGCATTGGCGGTCGACCGACATGCCGGCGACGCTGGTCGGAAGGCCGGCGCGCAAGGCGCATTGGCGAGCGACGTTGAAGCCCTGCGATCCCTGCTGGAGCGCCGCGCCCATCACCACGTCGTCGACCTCGCCGCCCTCGACGGAAGCTCGCTTAAGCGCGCTCGCGATCGCATGGCCGCCGAGCGTCTGGGCCTGGGTGTCGTTGAACGCGCCGCGATAGGCCTTGCCGATCGGCGTGCGGGCGGTGGAGACGATGACGGCTTCACGCATGACAATCCTCCGGGTGTTCGTTCAAATATGCGCCCTCATCCGGCCGCGCTTCGCGCGTCCACCTTCCCCCAGCAGGGGAAGGATTTTCGGCGCCGCCGTTCGCTCGACCCCTTCTCCCCCGGGGAGAAGGGGGCCCGAAGGGCCGGATGAGGGAACTGAGGCGCTGCGTCAAGCTTTCGAAAACGTCCCGCCCTCCGCGGCGAGCTTCTCCAGAAGCGCCGCCGGCTTGAAGTCGTCGCCGAACTTCGTCTGAAACTCCTCAAGCTTCGCCAGCACCACCTTCAGTCCAACCGTGTCGGCATAGAACATCGGGCCGCCGCGGTAGACCGGCCAGCCGTAGCCGTAGATCCAGACGATGTCGATGTCGGAGGCGCGCTGCGCCTTGCCCTCGTCGAGGATTTTCGCCCCCTCGTTGATCATCGGATAGATGCAGCGCTCAAGGATCTCGGCGTCCCCGATCTTGCGCTGGGCGATCCCCTTCGCGGCGGCGAAGTCGCGGATGATCTTCTCCACATGGGCGGAGGGCTTGGGCGTCCGCGCTTCGTCGTAGTCGTAAAAACCCGCGCCGGTCTTCTGGCCGCGCCGGCCTTCCTCGCACAGGATTTCGCGGATCGTCGAGCGCTTCGACGTCTCCGCCGACCAGCCGATGTCGAGGCCGGCGAGATCGCTCATTGCGAACGGGCCCATCGGCATGCCGAAGTCGGTCAGCACGCGGTCGACCGACCAGGGGGTCGCTCCCTCGAGGATGAGCTTCGTCGCCTCGCGCTGGCGCTGGGCCAGCATCCGGTTGCCGACGAAGCCGTGCGTCACCCCGACCACGACCCCGACCTTGCCGATCCTCGGCGCGAGCGCGGCGATGGTCGCTAGAACCGGTTTCGAGGTCTTCGCCCCGCGCACGATTTCGAGGAGCCGCATCACATTTGCCGGCGAGAAGAAATGCATGCCGAGCACGTCCTCCGGCCGCTTGGTCTTGGCCGCGATTTCGTCGACGTCGAGGTAGGAGGTGTTCGAGGCCAGGATCGCGCCTCCCTTGGCGACCGAATCGAGCCGTTCGAAGATTTGCTTCTTAAGCGCCATGTCCTCGAACACCGCCTCGATCACGAGGTCGGCCTCGTTGAGCGCGCCAAAGTCGAGGGTGGGCTTGAGTCTGCCCATCCGCTCCTCGACCTCGGCCATTGTCAGCCGGCCCTTCCTGGCGGTCGCCTCGTAGTTCTTCCGCATGACCGAGACGCCGCGATCGAGCGCTTGCCCGGAGGTCTCGACGAGGGTGACGGGGATGCCGGCGGAGAGAAAATTCATGGCGATGCCGCCGCCCATCGTGCCAGCGCCGATCACGCCGACGCTCCTGATCGGCTTGGTCGCGACGTCAGGGCCGACGTCGGCGATCTTCGCCGCCTGCCGTTCGGCGAAGAATACATGCCGCTGCGCCCTGGACTGCGTCGTCTGCAGAAGCGCCATGAACATTTGCCGCTCCTTGGCGATTCCCTCGTCGAACGGCAGGTCGACCGCGTTCCTCACCGACTCGATTGCCTTCTCCCAGGCCTCGAAGCCGCGAAACTTTCGTGCATTGGCTTTGCGGATGGCCTCGAAGATCTCGGGATGGCCGCGCGCCGGAGCGAGCCTGTCGGAGCGGTCGCGCACCTTCTTGAGCGGCGCCTTCTCCGCGATCAGGCTGCGGGCGAAGGCGAGCGCGGATTCGCGTAATCTTCCCTCCTCGGCGACTTCGTCCACGACGCCCCACTCCTTGGCCTCGCTGGCGCCGAACGGCGTCCCGAACAGGATGACGTCGAGCGCCTTCTCGACGCCGATCAGGCGGGGCAAGCGTTGGGTGCCGCCCGCGCCTGGGATGAGGCCGAGCTTGATCTCCGGCAGGCCGTATTTGGCCGAGGGGACGGCGATCCGGTAGTGCGCGGTGAGCGCGACCTCGAATCCGCCCCCGAGCGCGGTTCCGTGCAGGGCGGCGACGACCGGCTTCGACGCGTTCTCGATCGCGTCGAGCACTTGGGGCAGGTAGGGCGCGGCGGGAGGCTTGCCGAATTCGGAAATGTCGGCCCCGGCGATGAAGGTCCGGCCGGCGCAGATGATGACGATCGCCTTGACCTCGCCGTTCCCGTCCGCCGCTTCGACCCCCCGCTTGAGGCCATCGCGAACGGCCTGCGACAGCGCGTTGACCGGCGGCGAATTGATCGTGAGCACAGCGACCTCGTCCTCGATCGCAAGGTCGGCGACGGAATTGATGGCGGCCATGGCGCTCCTCCGGCGCGGGCCCTTGGCCTGCGCTCGTCTCTCGTTGCGCAACGCTCGCCGGCGTCGCGACGCTCGTGCTATGTTTGAGGCGCCCGGCCTCGTGCGGTCAACTCCCGGGCGGCGGGTCGCGGGCGGCGCCGGCGTGGCGCCGCAAAGGCCGCGGAGAGCTTAAAAAAATCCGCGCGGCGCCGTAACGTACTCGCCTTTCGTGCGAAAGGACGGCAGGGATGGGCGGAATTATCCGTCAAACCGAGACCGACGAGGCGTAAGATGCTGACACGTCGCGGAGCGCTGAGCGGCGGCTTGGCCGTGATCGCGGGCGCAAATGTCCTGCAAATGCTTGGCGCTCGGGCCGCCGAGGACGACCGTGTGGTCCTCAGCGACGCGGAATGGCGCGCGAAGCTCTCGGCCGACCAATATGCCGTTCTGCGCAAGGAGGGGACCGAGCGTCCCTTCACCAGTCCGCTCCTGCACGAGGAGCGCAAGGGGATTTTCGCCTGCGCCGGCTGCGACCTCGATCTTTTCTCGTCGGACACGAAATTCGACAGCGGCACCGGCTGGCCGAGCTTCTGGGCGCCGCTCGACAACGCGGTCAAGACGCACGAGGACCGCTCCTATGGCATGCTCCGCACCGCGGTCACCTGCCGGCGTTGCGACGGCCATCTCGGCCACGTCTTCGACGACGGTCCCAAGCCCACCGGACTTCGCTATTGCATGAACGGCCTTGCTCTGACCTTCAGGCCGGCCGCCGCCTGACGGCGCCGGAGGTCGCGCCATGCTGCTGTTTATTCTCGCTTATCTGGGCGGCGTGCTGACGATTGCGAGCCCATGCATCCTGCCGGTGCTGCCGTTCGTTTTCGCCAGGGCCGATCAGCCCTTCCTTCGCCGCGGCTTGCCCATGCTGCTCGGCATGGCCTTGACCTTCGCCGTCATCGCGACGCTCGCGGCGGTCGGCGGCGGCTGGGCGGTCGAGGCCAATCAATATGGCCGCTATCTGGCGATCGCGCTTCTCGCCCTGTTCGGGATTACGCTCGTCTTTCCCGAACTGTCCGATCGGTTGACGCAGCCGCTGGTCGCCCTCGGCGGCCGTCTTTCGGAGTCGGCCGACCGCAACGAAGACGCCGGCGGCGTCTGGCCGTCGCTCCTTCTCGGCGTCGCGACCGGCCTGCTCTGGGCGCCCTGCGCCGGGCCGGTGCTTGGCCTCATCCTCACCGGCGCCGCGCTCGAGGGCGCGAACGTTCAGACAACGCTTCTGCTGCTCGCCTATGCCGCGGGCGCCGCGACGTCGCTGGCCCTGGCGCTTCTCGTCGGCGGCCGGGTCTTTGCCGCGATGAAGCGGTCGCTCGGCGCGGGGGAGTGGATCCGTCGCGGCCTCGGCGCGGCGGTGCTGGTCGCGGTTGTCGCCATCGCCTTCGGCGCCGACACCGGCTTTTTGACCCAGGTGTCGCTCGCCAACACCGCTTCGCTCGAGCAGAGCCTCGTCGACAGGTTCCACGCCGCGCCGGGAAAGGCCGGCGCCGAGCCCTCGTCCTCAGTCGTCATGAGCGGCGGCGGCGCGGTGATGAGCGCCGGTCCGTCGATGATGATGAGCGCCAACGCGCCCAAAATGGCGATGAACGGCAAGCCGACCGGCAAGGACGGCGTCGAGCCGTCCTCCTCAATGGTCATGACCGGCGCTGGCGCGATGACGAGCGCCAACGCGCCGACGATGGCGATGAACGCCGGGCCGGCGATGAAGGCCGCGTCCGCCGCAGCTCCCGAGACTCTGCCCGATGAGGGCCGGCTGCCCACGCTTTCCGGCGCCGTCCAGTGGCTGAACTCCCCGCCGCTGACCGCCGAGGCGCTCAAGGGCAAGGTGGTGCTGGTCGATTTCTGGACCTATTCCTGCATCAATTGCCTGCGTTCGATTCCTTACGTCCGCGCCTGGGCGGAGAAATATAAGGATCAGGGTCTGGTGGTGATCGGCGTCCACGCGCCGGAATTCCCGTTCGAGAAGTCGATCGACAACGTCAAGCAGGCGGTCGAGAGACTCAGAATCGACTATCCGGTGGCGATCGACAACGACTACGCCATCTGGCGCGCCTTCAACAATGAATATTGGCCGGCGGATTATTTCATCGACGCCAAGGGCCGGATCCGCCACCATTATTTCGGCGAGGGCGACTACGCCGAATCGGAGAGGGTCATCCAGCAGCTTCTGGCCGAGGCCGGCGCCGCGAACCTGCCGGCCGGCGTCGTCACGGTCAGCGCAACCGGCGCCGAGGCCGCGTCGGACGAGGCGGACGTCCAGTCGCCCGAGACCTACATCGGCTATATGCGGGCCGAGAACTTCGCTTCGCCGGGCGGCGCGGTCAGCGACGCGCCCCATGTCTATTCGCCGGGCGATCTCAAGCTCAACGATTGGGGCCTTTCCGGCGACTGGACGATTGGCGGGCAGTCCGCGACCCTCAACAGAACCGACGGCGCAATCTCCTTCCGCTTCCACGCCCGCGATCTTCATCTGGTGCTGGGCCCGGGCGCGGACGGCAAGCCGGCGCGTTTCCGGGTGACAATCGACGGCATGGCCCCGGGCGAGAGCCACGGCGCCGACGTCAGCGCGGAAGGCGAGGGTGTCGTGACCGATCACCGGCTTTATCAGCTCGTCCGTCAGTCCGGGCCGATCATGGACCACACCTTCACGATCCAGTTCCTCGATCCCGACGTACAGGCCTATGCGTTCACCTTCGGCTGATAGCGCGTTCCCTTCTCCCGCTGGGAGAAGGTGGCCCGAAGGGCCGGATGAGGGGACCACTGCGGCAAAGCATGCCGCATTCGTGTCAAGACCTGTAACAGCCTTGGCCCGTGCGCGAATGAGATCGGCGAGGCCCCGGCTTCATCTCGCCGAGGTGATGAGCCGCCGACCCGGATGTCGCGCAGGCGCCACAGTCGGGGACTAAGCAACCGCCGAATTGGATAATTCGCTTCAGTTTAGCAATGGAGTCGATCGATGATCTCATCCTTCAAGAACGGCTTCGCTCTTCCCGCGCTGCTTCTGGCCGGGCTCGGAGTGGCGGCCGGCGTCGTCGCCACGCGCTCGACCGCCGAAGAAGCGCGGGTCATCCCGGCGCCGGCGGTCGACGAGCCGGCGGGCGGCGCCCCTTCCGAGGTCGCGGTGGTCGCGGGCGGCTGTTTCTGGGGCGTCCAGGGCGTCTTCCAGCATGTCGACGGCGTGACCAGCGCGGTCTCGGGCTATGACGGCGGCGAGAAGGCGACCGCGCATTACGAGATGACCAGCGAGGGCAACACGGGCCACGCGGAATCGGTTCAGATCACCTACGACCCACGCAAGATCAGCTATGGCCGCATCCTGCAGGTGTTCTTCTCGGTCGCCCATGATCCGACCGAGCTCAACCGGCAGGGGCCGGACGAGGGCACGCAATACCGCTCGGCGATCTTCCCGCAGAGCGAGGAACAGGCGAAGGTGGCGAAGGCCTACATCGCCCAGCTCGATTCCGCCCACGCGTTCAAGGCGCCGATCGTCACCACGATCGAGCCGGGGAAAACCTTCTATCGCGCCGAGGACTACCACCAGGACTTTCTGGCGCGCAATCCGGGCTATCCCTACATCGTCTTCAACGACCTGCCGAAAATCGCCAACCTGAAGCAGCTCTTCCCGGCTCTCTATCGCCCGGACCCGGCGCTGGTCGGCGCCAAATCCTAACCCTTCCCCCTCTGGGGAAGGTGGCCCGCAGGGCCGGATGAGGGGGTGGCGCGAAGCTCCGTTCACCCTTCTCCCTCCGGGAGAAGGTGGCGCGAAGCGCCGGATGAGGGTTCATGTCATTCCCGCGCAAAGCGGGAACCCAGAGCCGCTTCAAAGTGCTGGATGCCCGCGTTCGTGGGCATGACAGGCAAGGGCGCCGGCCATTTTTTCCCCTCCTGCGCTCATCTGCCCCTGCCAAGAGCAGCCTCCAGCGCGGCGAGGTTGTCGCGCACGGTCACCGTGTTGGGATGGTCCGGCCCGAGGCTGGTCTCAAAAATCGCTAGCGCGCGGCGATAGAGTGGCTCGGCTTCGGCGAGGCGGTTCGTGGCCTGAAGCAGTTGTCCGAGATTGTTGAGACGGATCGCCACATTGGGATGATCCGGGCCAAGGCTCGTCTCGCCAATCGCCACAGCGCGGCGGATCAGCGGTTCGGCTTCGGCGAGCCGGTTCGTGGCCTGAAGCAGAAGCGCGAGATTGTTGAGGCCCGTCGCCACCTGAGGATGGTCCGACCCGAGGCTCTTCTCCCAAATCGCTAGTGCGCGGCGCATCCGCGGCTCGGCTTCGGCAAGGCGGTTCGTGGTCCTGAGCAGCGCCGCGAGATTGCTGAGATCGATCGCCACATCGGGATGATCCGGGCCGTAGCTCTTCTCGTCGATCGCCAGCGCGCGGCGGTAGAGCGGTTCGGCTTCGGCGAGGCGGTTCGTGTCCTGAAGCAGAAGAGCGAGATTGTTGAGGCGGATCGCCACATTGGGATGATCGGAGCCGAAGCTCTCCTCGTCGATCGCCAGCGCGCGGCGCATCAGCGGTTCGGCTTCGGCGAGGCGGTTCGTGGCCTTGAGCAATTGCGCGAGATTGTTGAGGTCGATCGCCACCTCGGGATGATCCGGGCCGTAGCTCTTTTCGTCGATCGTCAGCGCGCGGCGCATCAGCGGCTCGGCTTCGGCGAGGCGATTCGTGGCCCGAAGCAGTTGCCCGAGATTGTTGAGCCGGATCGCCACCTTCGGATGATACGGGCCGAGGCCCATCTCGTCGATCGCCAGCGCCCGGCGCATCAGCGGCTCGGCTTCGGCGAGGCGGTTCGTGGCCTCAAGCAGTTGCGCGAGATTGTTGAGGTCGATCGCCACCTCGGGATGATCCGACCCGTAGCTCTTTTCGTCGATCGCCAGCGCGCGGCGCATCAGCGGCTCGGCCTCGGCGAGGTGGTTCGTGGCCTTGAGCAGAAGGGCGAGATTGTTGAGAGCCGTCGCCACTTGGGGATGGTTCGGCCCGAGGCTCTTCTCAAGAATCGCCAGCGCGCGGCGCTTGAGCGTTTTGGCCTGGGCGTAGTCCGCCTTGGCGTCGAACAGAACGCCAAGCTCATTGAACAGCCGCGCCGTTGGCTCTGCGATCGCCGCCGCGTCCGCCGCATACGCGACCGCGAGGGCGTGCGGCGCGAGCGAATCGAGAATTGGCCAGCTCCGCACGTCGCCGGGAGCGCCTGAGAACGCCGTATCAACCCATTGCAACGCCTCGCGCAAAGCCTGCGCCCGCCGCTCGTCGCTCATCGCCCGGCGGGCGAAATCCTGCACCAGGCGGTGCACGACAAAGCCCGGCGCGCCGCCGTCGTCCGCGGTCACGCGGGTGATCAGCGAATAGGCATAGAGCCCGGTGCGCGCCTCATAGGCGTCAGTGTCGGGCCCCTCCTCGGGAATCGCGACGTCGAGCAGCGAATCGGGAACCGGTTCGGGCGCCAGAAAGGCGAGCCGGTCGAGCAGGCGGCGGCTCGCCTCGGTGAGCTGCGCGACCGATGTCGCCCAGGTCGCGGCCAGGCCAGTGTCGCGATCGTAGCTCATCAGCTTGCGATCGAACCACTCGACGACCTTGGTTCGATTCTCGCGCCACAGCCCCAGGTAGCGCGTGAAGCCTATGCCCTGCGTGGCGATATAGGCGCCCGCCTGTTGCAGGCCCAAAGCGAGCTCGCCGAGTTCGCGCGCGAGTTCGCCGGCGCGTTCGAGATCATCGGCGGCTTTCGCGCGTTTGCCCTCCGTCCGAACCAGCAGGTAGGCGGTCGCGGCGCCCTCGTCGAGAACGTCGACTCCCTGGACGAGCACCTCGTCCGGAAAGTCCGCTGCGCGGGCGGTCACAAGGATTCGTCCGCCGTTGAGCCGCGGCAGGAGATCGATGACCGCATCGCGGGCCGGTTTGTCGTCGACGTTGTCGAGGATCATGAGCCAGGTCGGATGGGCTCCGAGCCACCGCAGGACCGACTCCAGCTTGATCTCGTCCTTACGCGCCTCCTTCTCCGGCAGGTCGAGCGCGGCGGCGCCGGTGAGCGCGGCGAGGTTGGCGTTGAGCCGCGCGGGATCGTCGGCGCGAACGAACAGAAGCGCCGAGAAGTCCGCGCCATATTTCAGCTCGTATTCGATCGCCAGCCGCGTCTTGCCCACCCCGCCGAGGCCGGTCAGCGCCACCGGCGCGCCGGAATGGAGCGCGTCGTGCAGCTTGGCGACATCCTCGGCGCGGCCGATGAAACGGGCGCCGAATGACGCGAATGGAAGATTGCTCAGCCGCCGCGCCGGCATGGCCGCGGCCTTCACCAGCGCCTTGATCAGGGCGGAGGTCACGATCTGCGCGACGAGGTTGTCGGCGCTCGTGAAGGCGGGAGCGGGATATCGGTTGATCGCGCGCAGCTGATCGAGGCGCCGCTTCTGCGCCGCATGCGAGGCGTCGGTGGCCGCATATTTGGGACCGCGGGCGACCCCATCCGCCGGCGCAACGATGAACAGGTCCCTGTCCAGGGCGATCGCGAGCCACGCTTCCCACTGCGTGTAGCTCAGCGTCCCGAGCGCGCCGCGCGCCATGTCCTTGCTCGCGAGCCGCGCTTCCAGATCGGGCCTGCGCGCCAGAAGGTCGTCCACGCTGCTCGGCTTGGGGGTCGAGCCATCCATGTCGCCGACGAAATGGACGACTGCCTCGCACTGCTCGATAACTCTTGCAGCATGCGCAGGGTGTCGCCGCCCTGCGGCTTGAAGTCCTCCTGGATTTTGACGGTGACGTTTGGCTGGTCCAGCGCCTTTCGCAGCGCCTCGCGATAGTCGCCGAACTCGTCGGACACGCAGGAGAGAAAGAGCTTGACGTCCGCCATTGCCCGCCGCCCGCGTCATGGCAATCGCGCGAGTGTGGCATGTCGGAAGGGGATGGACAAAGGCACCCCCACCCTTCTCCCGCCGGGAGAAGCCGGCCGGATGAGGGTTCACTCACAGCGCCAAACGAGGGCCGGCCGGATGAGGGCCCGCCGCCTTCTCCCCGCTTCGGGGAAGGTTTTGCCATCGCCCGGCCGCCCGGCGTCGCCCCGAGCTAGAAGGTGATCCGCATGGTGGCGACGAAATTGTTTTTGACCACCGGATTTGACGTCAGCGCGATCTGATATCCGGCGCCGAAGATCAGGTTGATCGGCCGGGTCGGCGTGTCCTGGCCGATCTTGAAGCGCCCGAAGATGATGCCCGGCGTGAGCAGGACCTGGTTGAGGCCGACGTGCTCCCCATTCGACCAGTACTCGTAGTTGACCTCGAGCTCCGGCCAGAAATACTGCATGAAATGATACTGAAACGTGGTGTTCCAGAGTATCGGATCGCCGAAGGCGGTCCTGTTCTCGTAGGCCGTGCTGCCCGGCGAATCGCGCCCGCTGACCGGAACCTGCACGCTCAGCGTCGATTGAATGTCGAAATCGCCCCAGCCTTTGCCCGCAGCGAGCGTCGGCTGCGCGGTCAGAACGTGATTTGAGATTTTTCCGTTCGTGCCCAGAGCGTCGGTCATCTGAAAGAAGCCGGTGACGATGTAATCGCCGTTGTCCCGGTTGGCGGAAAGGAAACGGTATTTGGCGAGGAAAAGCGGATAATCGCCCCAGCCCTGCGCCTCGCCCTTGGGGCCGCTGGCGGTCTCGTAAGGCGGGACCGCCACGATGAGCTCGATGTTGTAGGCCGGAATGAACTCCACCCTGAAGCCGCCTGGTCCGCCGTAGTTGACGATGCGCTGGTCATTCCCCTGGCTGCCGGTCCCGTTTTGCTGGTCATAGAAATCAGCCCGCAACTCTTGTTCGAGGCGCGGCGTGACGGTCACGAGCGGCGTCATCCAATTCGGTTGCGCCGCCTGGGTGGCCGAAACCATGTCAAGCCAGGAGAGGACGGCTGGGGGAGGACTGAAATCCAGCGGTCCGCTCGCCGGCGGCGCGAGAGCTGGAAGCGACAGCGACGATTCGGCGTTCTGGGCGTGCGCGCCCAGCGGCGCCAGCGCAATCGCCGCTCCAGCCGCCCTGCCCAGCCAGAGAGTCTTCAACGGATTGCGTCGAGTTTGCGGGTCGGATGTCATGTGCGCCCCTCTTGCAAACACCAGCGTCCCCAACGCTGGTTCCGAACCCCCGCAAGCTCCGCCGGCGCCGGTCGGCCGAGCCGCTGATCACCAGAATGAACAAGGCTGTTTTGTGTACGTACGCCCGGTTGACGGAGGGCGCCTGCGCGGCCTTTACGATATGATTGAAGAAATATATCGAGGTCAAGCGGGAGCGAGGGTTATCCACACTCCCCACGCGCAGCCCACGGCTATTTGGTGCGCCATAGACACCCGCAACTCACGGGAGAGACTTAGCTAATTCAGAAATAACGACAATTTCTTTCCTATTTGCGGAATTTGGCCTAAGATTGCGGTTTCGTCCAATGGGAGCCTGCCGCCTATGCCCACCCCAGCCGCCAAACCCCTCCGTTCCACCGTCGCGGCGCGAACCCGCGCCCGGCGGATTTTCGCCCGCCTCATCGGCGGCCAGTCGATTCGCGCCATCGCAACGACAGAGAAGCTCAGCGTCCGCAGGGTCCAGCAGATCGTCCATCAGGAGCTGAGCCGCCGCGACGCCAATCCCGCCGACGACTACGCGCTCATCCAGATTGCGCGCCTCGAGCGGGCGCTCGACCTCATCGGCGCCCAGATCGACGCCGGCAAGCCCGCCGCGGCGCATGCCTTCGTTCGAATCCTCGACCATCTGGACCGGCTTGCGCCGCAGCGGCTTCGTCTCAAGTCCTTCGGGCTGAGGATCGGCGACGAGGTCGACAAGATGGCCGAGCGGCTCGACCGCCTCGACGCGGCGCGCGAGACGCTGGCCTTGAGAGGGACCGAAGACGGGCTGCGGGGCCGCGCGGACGAGGCGCAACCGGATGGCCCCCAAGCCCTTGAAAACAAAGCAAGCGGCGAAACAGCCGATTTCGCGCCGTCCACGATTTCAGGAACTTAGGCGCCCCCAGGCGAAAGCCCTCGTTTCGCCATGCGAAAGGAAGACCCCCTTTCAGCCGCTCAGAAGCCCCTTCACGATTGCGCTCGCCTTCGCGAAGTCCATCTGCCCCGGGTGGGCGGCCTTGAGCGCGTTGACCACCTTGCCCATGTCCCTCATGCCCGCCGCGCCGGTCGAGGCGATGGCGGCCCTGGCGGCGGCGATCATCGCCGCCTCATCCATCTGGCTCGGCAGGAATTCGTTGATGACGGCGATCTCCGCATTCTCCTGCTCCGCCAGCTCCTTGCGTCCGGCCTCGGCGTAGATGGTCGCCGATTCCTGCCGGGACTTGACCATCTTGGTGAGCAGCGCGAGCTCGTCGGCGCGGCTGACGATCTTGCCCGAGCCGCGGGCCTCGATCTCGCGCTCCTTCAGCGCGGCCATGATCAGCCGCAAGGCGCCGACGCGAACCTTGTCGCCTCCTTTCATCGCCTCCTTCATCCGCTGGGCCACGACGTCGCGCAACGGCGCTGAATCCGGCATGAATGTCCTCGATCGCTTGATTGACGCGCTAAGCTTGACGCCCAGCGTGGGCGGCGCTTAAGCACAGCCGCATGTCAAGCGCAACACGCCCCCATCCCGAAGACGGCGCGGACGATCCGTCCACGGGCTGGCGCCCGCGCGTCGCGACCGGCGTCATCGTGCTCGACGACGGCGCGGTGATCGAGGGGTTCGGGGTCGGCGCGGCGGGTTCGGCGACCGGCGAAGTCTGCTTCAACACGGCGATGACGGGCTACGAGGAGATCCTGACCGACCCCTCCTACGCCGCGCAGATCGTGACTTTCACTTTCCCCCATATCGGGATCGTCGGCGTCAACGACGAGGATATCGAGGTCGTCAACGCCGCGGGCTCGGCCGCTATCGGCGCGGTCATGCGCGCCGACGTGTCCGCGCCGTCGAACTTCCGCGCCAGGACGCGGCTCGACGGCTGGCTCAAGGCGCGCGGGATCATCGGCGTGACCGGGGTCGACACCCGCGCGCTCACGACCCTCATCCGCAAGCGCGGAATGCCGAACGCCGTCATCGCCCATGCGCCCGACGGCGCCTTCGACCTCGACGCTCTGCGCGCCGAGGCGGCGCGCTGGCCCGGCATCGACGGCATGGACCTCGTTCCCGCGGTGGGATCGACCCAGCGCTTCGACTGGAATGAGACGAGCTGGAGCCTGGAAGGAGGCTATGGCTGGCGGCAGACCACGCGCTTTCACGTGGTCGCGATCGACTACGGCGCGAAGCGCAACATCCTCAGGCTGCTCAACGACTGCGGCTGCGCGGTGAGCGTGGTCCCGGCGACCGCAAGCGCCGAGGAGATCCTCGCGCTCAAGCCCGACGGGGTGGTGCTCAGCAACGGTCCCGGGGACCCTGCGGCGACTGGCAAATATGCCGTGCCGACGATCAGGGCGCTCCTCGCGGCGCAGACGCCGCTCTTCGGCATCTGTCTCGGTCATCAGCTGCTCGGGCTCGCGGTCGGCGCGCGCACCGTGAAGATGGCGCAGGGCCACCACGGCGCCAATCATCCGGTGAAGGACTTCACGACCGGCAAGGTCGAGATCGTGTCGATGAACCACGGCTTCGCGGTCGACCGCGCGACGCTTCCGCCCAATGCGGAGGAGACGCATGTGTCGCTCTTCGACGGCTCGAATTGCGGCATCGCGCTCGCCGACGGTCCGGCCTTCTCGGTCCAGTATCATCCCGAGGCCTCGCCCGGGCCGCGCGACAGCCACTATCTCTTCCGCCGCTTCGTCGATCTGATCGCCGCCTCGAAGGCGACCGGAGCGCCGCGCACGGCTTAGGGCCCCGGCCGGCCGCGCGTCTCGCTGATCGGGGCGTAGGTGAACTCCTGCACACCGACGTCGACGACGGCGTCGGCCTTCACCCGCGCGTTGACCGCACGGATCAGCGCCTTGCTCATCTTGGCGAGATCGAACCGGTCGAGGTGGTCGAAGTCGATCGTATCGTCGTTGTAGACATAACGGAACGCCTCGTCGACAAGGATCGAATCGGGCGCCATCGCCGCCGTCTTGAGCGCGCCGAGATCGACGGTATAGCTGAGCAGCATCACGGCATAGCCCTTGACCGCGCCGTCCTTGATACGGGGAACGTTGATCTCGTGCGTCTTGCGCGCCTCGGTCGCCCTGCCGGTCCCCGCGGTCGAGTGGGTTTCGCGCAGCGCCATAACCTTGTCGGTTCCGACCTCAGCAGCGATGGCGGCGGCGCTTGCAGCGAGACCGATGACCACGGCCTTGATCATTCGCGCGCCCGTCTCCAGGCGAGCGCGGAATAGGTTCCATCGGACTGGCCGTCCTGGATGGCGTGGGCGATGATCTCCGCGACCGCGGCGCAGGCCTTGAGCCTGACCGCAAGCGCCCGGCGGTTGACCTCGAGCTTGGCCTGCAGGTCGGCCAGCGCCTCCCGCAACGGACCGGCGGCGATTGCCCGGCCGAGCGCCGGAATGAGGCGGTTGAGCTCGAGCAGCGCCTGGTTCTTGCGCAGAGAATAGGCCTCGAACTGGGCCGGTCGGCCCTGCTCGAGGTCCCGAGTTTCCGCTTCGAGGGTCGCGATGAGGCGGGTGACGATCGGCAACGCGGCAGCGGCCGCAGGCGATTGGGGTCGCAGCTCGTATTGGCTCATATGCGCTTGCGCACGGCGAACATGACGGCGCCGTTGTCCAGCTCGGCGCCGACCGGCGCGGAGAGGATGTTGGCGCTCATCTGCGCGGTTTCGCCCGCGGCCTTCGCCGCTTCGCCTGGATGCGCCGACTTTTCGCCCGGCTCGAGCCCGTGGGTGGCGAAGAGCCGCCTGGCGAGGCCGAGCTTGCCCGATTTGGCGATCTCGAGCGACACCTGCTCGGCGAGCATCGAGCGCCACATGTCGCCCGCCGTTCCCTCACCGAAGACGCTGCTCGCGTCCTTCGGCAGGAGTTCGCCGACGAAAGAATTCAGCATCATCGCCTCGAACTGGGTCGCGGCCTTGCCGACCTTGTCCGGCCCGCGTGGAAAATCGGCCAGGCGCGAACGGGCGTCGGCCGCACCCGCGAGCGCCGCAGGCGTCGCCGTCGCCGAGCTCGCCGCCCGCTCGAGGTCGGAGGAAAAGTCGGCACTTGGCGCGTCGGAGCCGGCCAGCGCGCTCAGTCGCTGCGCGGCGAGGCTGGCGCGGGAGGGATCAGCTGCGTTGAGGACCTCCATGACAACGTCTGTGCGAGGATTGAAAGCCACGGGCCAAACCATTCGGCGGAAGGACGAACCAGCGTCTCCCTTGAGCCTTATGTCGGGCTTGCGCCCTTCCGGGCGATCGCCCGTTCGATGAGCTCGGCCAGCTCCTTGCGTTCCTTATGGCGTCGATGGTCGAGGACCGCCGTTTCGAGCGTGATCGCGGCCAGCTTCGCCCGCGTCGCCTGCGCGAGCGCGCTCAAGCGGGCGGCCTCCTGGTCGCGCAGGAGCTGATCGAGCTTGCGCTGGAGCGCGCGAATGTGACGCGCCGCCATTCCGGCCTGGGGTCCATAGGCGAGCTCGTCCGATTCCAGCGTCTCGAACACCGCCCTGAGATCGTCGGTCAGCCCGGAGTGCTGGCGTTCGAGCGAATGCAGCCTCGAGCGGCCGAGATCATGCAACAGCGCCTGAAACCTGCCGATGCGGGTCAGCGCGTCGAGACGTTTCTTCATCAGCTATCCCGAAATGAGCCAGGCGCCGAATCCGGCGAGGAACCCGTCGATCGCCGGCTTGATGGTGAAATAGAGCAGGACGAGGCCGCCCGCGGCGACGAAGGGCATGGCGACGAAGAAGACCTGGACCTGCGGCGTCAGCCGGTTGACCAGCGCCAGCGCCAGGTTGACCACCAGGGCGTAGATCACATAGGGCGAGGCGATCCTTAGGCTCAGCCGGAACGATTCGCCGAGCGCGTCGGCGATCTCTTTCAGAGCGAGACGCGGGTTAAAGTCCGCGCCGACCGGAATGACGTCGTAGGAAGCAACAAGCCCGCGCAAGAGCTCCCAATGAAGGTCGGCGGCGAACAGGAGCGCGATCGCGGCAAGCGAGATCAGGGTCGCGAGGGGGGCCATCGTCTCGTCGCCTTCGAGCTGAAGCCCGAACGGGTTGGCGAATCCGAGCATCGTCGCCGCGCCGACGGCCAAGGCTTCGAGCGCGAGATAGAAGATTCGCGCCAGAAAGCCGATCATGCCGCCAATGAGCGATTCGACCGCGATCATCTTGAGGGTGAAGATCGGATCGTCGCCGAAGGCGCCGCTGGGGACGCGCTCAAGCAAGAGCGGCGTCAGCGTGAGCGTCACCGCGAGCGCGACGAACAGGCGGACCTGCGCCGGAATCTGGCTGCTCGAGAATCCGGGCGCCAGCATCAGGCAGGCGCCGATGCGGCAGAAGAGCAGAAAGGCGCCGATCGCCGCCCGCGGCATGAGCGCCTCGTGCGACCCCTGAAGCGCGCCGGAGACGAGCGCTGTCATGCGATCGTCCCCAGAGACTTGACCTCGAAGCCGCGGGCGATCTCGAGCTGCGACAACACAGCCAGGGTCGGAAACATGCGCTCGATGATCATGCGCACGTAGGGGCGCGTCTCGGCGGCGGCGACGAGCGCGAACAGGCGCTGCTCCTCCATCCGCTTGCGAATCGCCGCCGAGGCTTCGGCGGCGAATTGCTCCATCTGCCGCGGGTCGATGTCGAATTCGATCACGTCGCCCTTGGCGTCGCGCTTGAGGCTCTGATGGAAGACGAGATCCCACCGATTGCCGAGTCTCAGCACTGCGAGCGCGCCGTTGTCGGCGAGGTCGCCACAGATCTGCTGGGAAAGGCGGATGCGCACGTGCTCGGCGATCTGCTCCGGCCGGCGCGCGTGGGGCGCGATTTCGGCCACCGCCTCCAGGATCAGGTTGAGATTGCGGATCGAGACGCGCTCGGCGAGCAGGAGCTTCAGCGTCGCGAGCAGGCCCGATTGCGAGATCTGCGACGGCGACATGTCGTCGAGCAGCCGCTTGTATTCGGGCTCGAGCCGGTCGAGTAGCGCGCGCATGTCCTTGAAAGACAGGAGCTGGGCCAGGTTGTTGTGGATGACCTCGCTGAGGTGAGTGAGCAGGACTGAGACCGGATCGATCGGCTTGAAGCCCTGACGCTTGGCGTCCTTGACGAAGGCCTCGGGAATCGCAATCGCGCGCATGCCGAAGGCCGGCTCGCGCACCTCATCGCCGGGCAGATTGGGGCGGGGCCCGTCGCCGATGATGACGAGCCAGTCCTTGACCCTGAGCTCCTGGGTCCCGACTGCGGTCCCGTGAATCTTGATCTGGTAGGTCTTCGGCGGCGCCTTGATGTCGTCGGAGAGGCGGATCTCCGGGACGACGAAGCCATATTGGCGGGCGAACTTGCGCCGCATCTTGGCGATGCGGGAAGCAATCTCCTCGAGCGAGGGGAGAAGCGCCGCGTTGAGCTCCTTGCTGAGCACAAGCTCGATCTCGAACGACTTGAGCTGCTCCTTGATCGAGGCGCGCGCTTCCGCTTTGGCCCGCTCTTCCCTTGCCGCGGCCTTCGCCGCCTCGGCCTCGCGCTCCTTTTCGATCCGCCGGGGAATGGCGACGCCGACGAACGCCATGAGCCCGCCCAAAGCCGCGAAAGGCAGGAACGGCAGGCCGGGAACGACACCGAGCACCGCCATCGTCAGCGCGGCGAGAAAGAGCGCGTTCGGATAGCCGCTCAGCTGGTCGATGACCGCCTTGTCGGCGGAGCCGCGGGTGCCGCCCTTGGCGACCAGAAGGCCGGCGGCCAGCGAAATGATAAGGGCTGGGATCTGGGTCACCAGGCCGTCGCCGACCGAAAGCTTGGTGAAGACGTCGGCCGCGGCGGAAAGCGAAAGGCCATGGCGGGTGACGCCGATGACGATGCCGCCGAAGATGTTGACGGCGAGGATGATGAGGCCGGCGATGGCGTCGCCGCGGACGAATTTCGACGCGCCGTCCATCGAGCCGAAGAACGCGCTCTCCTCCTCGAGCTCGCGCCTGCGCGCCTGCGCGACCTTCTCGTCGATGAGGCCGGCGGAGAGATCGGCGTCGATCGCCATCTGCTTGCCCGGAATGGCGTCGAGGGTGAAGCGCGCGCCGACCTCGGCGATGCGGGTCGCGCCCTTGGTGATGACGAGAAAGTTGATCGTCACCAGGATCAGAAAGACGATGATGCCGATGACGAAATCGCCGCCCATGACGAGGCGGGCGAAGCCGCCGATGATGTAGCCCGCCGAGGTCGGCCCCTGCTCGCCGCGCGAAAGGATGAGCCTTGTGGTGGAGATGTTGAGCGCGAGCCTCAGGATCGTCGCGACGAGGAGCACGGTCGGAAAGGCCGAGAACTCGAGGGGCTTCTGGATCCAGAGCGCGACCATCAGGATCAGCACAGCGAGCGCGATCGAGAGCGCAAGGCCGAAGTCGATCATGAACGCCGGGACGGGCAGGAAGAAGAGGCAGAGGATGAGGACGATTCCGACGGCGAAGGCGATGTCCTTTCCGCCGCGGTTCGTGGGCGAGGCGGGCGGAGCGGATGCGGGCGGCGCCCCGGCGATCACCGCTGTCGCCGCCGCCGTCGATGCAACCGCCATGGCCTGCTCTCGCCGCTCGCCCCCGCCGCCGGAGGCGGCTCAAGCCCCGAGAGTGGGCGGCGAAGCTTGCGCGAGGATCGAGGGCGTCCGCCTCTTCACCCAAGCCAGTAGCGCGGCCCCGGGCCGCGCTTTCCCGCACGATCGGCCGGATTGGCGTATTCGCATTTGTCGATCGACAGACACCCGCAGCCGATGCATTGCGTCAAGCCGGCCCTCAGACGCTCGAGCTCGGCGATTCGCTCATCGATGCGCTTTGTCCATGCGCCGGACATGCGCGCCCAGTCGGCTCGCGTCGGCATATGGTCGGCTGGCAGTTTTGCGAGCTCCGCGCCGATCTCTTCGAGCGAGAGCCCGACCCTCTGGGCGAAGACGATGAAAGCGATGCGGCGCAGCACCGCGCGAGGGTAGCGCCGATGCCCCGAGTGGGCTCGCGCCGCTCGCGTTGCTTGGCGACACCGAGTGCGGGGACCTTGAGCAAGCGTTGGCGGTGAACCTTGTCGGCCCCTTCCGGCTGACAAAGGCCCTCTACGGAGCGCTCGCTGCTTCCGCGCGCGAGAGCCGAGGCGCGGCCGTCGTCAACGTCTCGAGCGACGCTGCGATCAATGCCTATCCAGGCTGGGGCGCCTACGGCGCAAGCAAGAAGGCGCTCCGGCACATGACCGCGATCTGGGCTGAGGAGGCAAAGGCGGAACGGGTCGCCTTCCTGTCCGTCGATCCGGGCGATATGGACACGCCGCTGCACGCATTGTCAGTTCCGGACGCTGATCCGGCGGAACTGAAACAGCCGGAGGATGCCGCGGACGAGATCGTTGCGTCGCTGATCGGCGCGCTGCGTATCGCAACGGCGCCCGAATTTGCCCCGCGCCCATGACCGCGGCCCTTTCAAAGCGAACGCCGCTCACTAAGCTCCTCGTCGCCGACGCCGAGGGCCAAGTCCGGCATCTGCCGCGCTCGGCGTTGGCCTCGCTGTTCGAGCCGGGGGACCTTGTCGTCGCGAATGATGCAGCGACCCTGCCGGCGAGCCACAGAGGGATCCATGAGCCGAGCGGTGCCGACATCGAGGTCAGGCTCGCGGGCTGGGCGGCGTTGCGTGACCCTGCGCGCTTCATCGCGCTGGTGTTCGGCGCGGGCGATCATCGCATGAGGACGGAGGATCGGTCGCCTCCGCCTCCCCTTTCGCCAGCCGACGGGCTCGTGCTCGGACCGCTCGTTGCGGCGGTCGAACAAACCCTCGGCCATCCGCGGCTCGTCCGCATCCGTTTCGCCGGCGCCCCGGCCAACCTGCTACGCGGCCTTGCGCAGCATGGGCGCCCGATCCAGTACGCGCACGCGCCCGCGCCGCTGGCGCTTTGGGACACATGGACCCGATTCGCCGCCGCGCCGATCGCTTTTGAGCCGCCATCGGCGGGATTTTCGCTTGACTGGCGGACGCTTGCCGCCTGGCGAGGACGCGGCGTCCGTTTTGCAACGCTGTCCAATGCGGCCGGCCTGTCCTCGACCGGCGACGCCGAACTCGATCGGCGGCTTCCGCTCGACGAATTCTACGATATCCCCAAATCCTGCGCCTCGGCGGTCTTCGAGGCGAAGGGGCAAGCACGCCGCGTCATCGCGATCGGGACGACCGTGGTGCGCGCGCTCGAAGCCGCCGCTAGCGCCGACGGAGCCGTTCGCCCGGGCGTAGCAATCGCGAGGGGCCGAATCGGGCGCGGCGCGCGGCTTCACATCGTCGATGCGGTCCTCACCGGCATCCATCAGCCAGGCGAGAGTCATTTCGAGCTCATGAAGGCCTACGCGAACAATGGCCGGCTGGCCCGCATCCGCGCCGCCGTCGAGGAGCGTGGCTACGCCGGCCACGAGTTTGGCGATTCGCTCCTGGTCGAGCGCGGGGCGGCGTAGCCGCAGGCACGGGCGCCGTCCAGATTCCGCTACGACCCGGCCTCGCCGCGGCTGCAGGCGTGAGGGTGAACGGCGAAGCTTGCGCAAGCGTCGAAGGGCGGGCGATAACGGTCCGGCGCCCGGGAGAACCGGCATGAGCTTCCCCATCCTCGAGAACGTCGCCAGGAGCGCGCGCCACACGACGTTCTATCTCTCTTGCGGCGCGGCGAGCGCGACGCCGATCGTCTTCCTGCATGGCTGGCCGGAGCTTTCGATATCCTGGCGCGAGCAATTGCCGGCGTTCGCGGCCTTGGGCTTTCGCGCCATCGCGCCCGACATGCGCGGCTATGGGCGCTCGAGCGTCCATCCGCGCCACGAGGACTATGCGCTCGAAGAAGTCGTCGCCGACATGGTCGAGCTCCTGGGCGCCCTCGGAGCCAAGAAGGCGGTCTGGGTCGGGCACGATTGGGGATCGCCGGCCGTCTGGGCGATCGCCCAGCACCATCCCGACCTCTGCCACGGCGTCGCCAATCTCTGCGTGCCCTACCAGCCGGCGGGCTTCGCGGTCGAGACTGTCCTTCCGCTGGCCGACCGAACCGTTTATCCGGAAGACAAGCTCCCGGCTGCGCAATGGGACTATCAGATGTTCTACCGCGAGAATTTCGCCGCCGCCGTCGCCGGCTTTGAGGCCGACGTCGGCGCGACGGTGCGAGTGCTGTTCCGCTCCGGCAATCCGGCAGGCAAGGGCAGGCCCTCCCCGACCGCTTACGTTCGCGCCAATGGCGGCTGGTTTCGCGGCCGGACTTCGGCGCCCGATCCGCCGCGTTATGAAGCCGTGCTGAGCGAGCAAGAGGAGCAGCGCTACGCCGTGGCGCTTACGCGCAACGGGTTCTTCGGCCCCTGCAGCTGGTACATGAACTGGGACGCCAATCGCGCCTACGCCGCGCGCGCCAAGGCCGCCTGGCGGCTCGACATGCCCGTGCTCTTCATGCATGGCGCCTACGATTATGTCTGCGAGACGCTCGTCTCGCGCCTCGCCGAGCCGATGCGCGCCCACTGCGGCGGCCTGACCGAAGCGACGATCGCATCCGGCCACTGGATGGCGCAGGAAAAGCCGGTCGAGGTCAATGCGGCGCTGGCGAAGTGGCTGGCGACGCAGTTCCCCGCGCTGTGGGCGGCGTAGACGAGACGCCGTCGAGGGGCTCTCCGACGCCGGTCTGCTTTATCACCGAACGTGAAGGATCGATCGTGTAGATCGGCCGCTGCTTCGTCTCCAGGAAGATGCGAGCGATATACTCGCCAATAATTCCGAGCGATATAAGCTGAATGCCGCCCATGAAGAGAATTGCAGTAATCAGCGAGGCGTATCCCGGAACGTCCAGGCCGAAAATCAGCGTGGTCGCGACGATCCACAGCGCATAGAGTAAGCTCAAGCCGGCGATCAACGCTCCAACGTAGGTCCAAACGCGGATCGGGACCGTCGAGAAGCTGAAAATTCCATCCAGCGCGAAGTTCCACAATCGCCAATAATTCCATTTGGTTGCACCGACCCGTCGGGCCGGCACCTCGTAGGCGACAGGCGCAGTCTTGAATCCGACCGCCGAAAACAGACCCTTCATGAACCTGGTCCGCTCGCGGTAGTTCGCAAGCGCGGCGACGACGGAACGGTCCAGGAGACGGAAGTCGCTAGCGTCGGGCGGAATGTCCGACTGCGACAACGCGTTGAAAACGCGATAGAATACCCGCGAGGTCATGCGTTTAAGCCAAGTTTCCGCGTCACGGTCGAGACGCTTGCCGTAAACGACCTTGGCTCCCCGGCGCCATTCCTCAATGAACTGGGGAATGATTTCTGGCGGGTGCTGCAGATCAACGTCGATGGGGATGATGGCGTCGCCGGCGGCTGCGTCTATTCCGGCGGTGATTGCGGCTTCCTTGCCGAAATTCCGCGACAGCGCCAAGAGCTGGATCGGAATGGCGTGAGTCTTTGCTGTCGCGATGATCTCGTCGCAAGTCGTATCACGCGATCCGTCGTCGATAAAAATAATGTCGAGGTCCGCGTCCAAAGTCGGTGCGATGGCCTCAACGGCGCTCACGAACGGTTCAATTGCGCCGGCCTCATTATAAACCGGAACGATGAGCGACACCTTGCTTTGCACGTTGTGTTCCCGGGCGGCTCTGTCTTAGAACGACATTGTCGGCGACCCTCAAGTCATGCCGCACAAGCGCCGCTGACTGCCGTACGACGGAGGCGCGTGCGATAGGATGCCGTTGCGTCGGAACGCGTCCCGCGACTTGATCGGCCTGACTGGACAGCGAGGAATACCCTGAACGTATCGGGCAACTCAGCGGAAGACACGATGGGCCCCTCCCGTCCTCTGGCTTGGCTGCACTATCTCGCGGCGCCGCTTATTCTCTTCTGGTGGTTCTACAGTCTGTCGATACTCGACCCCACCAATGTGGGCTGGATCAAAGACAACCAGGATCCCTTCCAGGCGTTTCTCGGCTGGACAGCCTTCCGATACAGCGACTGGCAGTGGCCCCTGGGCATGTCGCGTCTCGTCGCCTACCCAAACGGGATGCCACTAATCGCCACGGACAGCAACCCGCTGGTGTCCATTCCGCTCAAGCTGCTTTCCCCGCTTCTGCCTTACCCCTTTCAGTTTGAGGGGTGGTGGCTGTTCATTTCGGTTTTTCTCTCTTACGGCCTTGCCTTCAGGCTGATCCGAGATCTGTCCGGACCGCCTCTAGCTTCGGCGGTGGGAGCCGCTCTGGTAGCGGTTGCGCCGATCCTCCCATTTCGATGGCTTCATAACTCTCTGTCGTCGCAGTGGCTGATCCTCGCGGCGCTTTCCATCTTTCTGCGGCCGAGGCCCGATGGCGCAACTGTCGCGAGATACGCCGGCCTGCACGCGCTGGCGGTCGCCCTCCATCCCTACTTTGTACCGATGATTGCCCCGGTCGCGGGGATGGACCTTGCCCGTCGGACGGTCTACCGCCTGAACGAGGGGAAGGGATGGCTCCGTTCGCTCGCTCCTATGGCACTCGGCTCGGTGGTCATCGCCATCGCCGGTCTGATCGCGGCCTGGGTCACCGGAATATCGGTTCTGACCCATGTGGGCGCGGATGTCGGACTCTTCACCATGGATCCGCTCGCCTGGTTCAATCCGCTGGGCACGTCGTCATTCCTGCCGTCGTGGAAGACCGGCTGGGGACAATACGAAGGTTATCAGTATCTCGGGCTTGGCGGATTGTTCCTCGCCCTGACGGGGGCGGTGATTCTGGCGGTATGGGGCGGGCGGGACGCAAAGCCCTTCGGACATGCGGCGCTGTGGCTCGCGCCCGCGTTTGCTGTCTGGTACTTGATGGCGGTCTCCCCAACTGTGACGGCCTTTGGTCATGTCGTGCTGACGTTTAACGCCGACAATCTGCCGCTGTTTGGCTGCGTGCTCACAATCTTTCGGTCGTCCGGAAGGTTTGGTTGGCCGATCACCTATTTTATCCTACTCTCGGGCGTCCTTCTCACCCTGACCCTGGACCGGAGAACGGCGCTGGCGATCCTTGCCGCCGCCCTGCTAATCCAGGTCGTTGATCTGGTTCCGCTGGCCAAATCTGTCAGGGCCGGGACCGCGGCCCGGGGGCGGGAACTCACGTCGAGCGCAGACCCGTGGCGGCCAATCGTGAGCGCGGCAAAGTGGATCTATGTCAGTCCCGATGTCACCGGTCCCGACGTCGAAAACATCGGCATCCTATTGAAGCTTGGAAGCATCGCCTTTCCCGGCAGGATCCCGATGAATCGGTTTTACTACGCACAGAACATGTCGACCGAAGCGGAGACAGTTGCGAACGCCACGCAAGACGAGAGGGTGATCGCCGGAGAAGATCTGGACCCGGCCGTTCTCTACTTGGTGAACAACAACATGCTGGACGCGTGGACGCGAACGGAAGCGCCGGCATTGAGCCGACTTGCGATTTTCGACCGCCGCCTGATCGTTCCTCCGGCCAACGCGCGCCCGGACCCAGCGCGGCTGCTCCATTTCGCGCCCGCGACGTCCGACCGGTCCCTCTATGAAATCGTGAGAGATTGCGGCGATGAGTGCGCGCTCGCCCTCGCCGTCGGTAACGGTAAGTCGAAGGGCCTTCCAAGCGATTTCGTCAAGCTAATGAATTCGCGCGGCGCGGCGCGGCTCGACGATTTGGCCGGTCGGGGTTCTTACGCCGCCCTCCTCGTCGATGGCCGAGTATTCAAGGAGGCGGTCTCGCCTGACAAGGAAGCGGTTGTCGAGGGAAGGCCGTTTGGTATCGATGTTCGCGCTGTCAGCGGCGGCGCGAGCGCCCTGGCCTCTTCGTGAACGGCGCGAACCTTTTCCCAAAAAAGGGTGGGCTCAAAATCGTCGAATTGCGGCCGGGCAGAATCGCCTATCTGCGCGATTTCGATACGAACGGCGACGCAGGCGCGAACCCGCCCAAACGATAGCAAAAACTGTCTATCTGTACCCTCGTTCGATCCGGGCGTAGACGCTGTCGGTGAAGATCGAGAACTTGGCGCCGACGAACGAGGCGGTGAGGCTCGCGGCGACGAAGACGGCGATCATCTTCGGCACAAAGGTCAGCGTCATCTCCTGGATCTGGGTCAGCGCCTGCAGGAGCGCGATGACCACGCCGACCGCCATCGCTGCGCCGACGCAGGGGCCCGCGCCGACGACGACCATCCAGATCGCCGACTGGACAAGATCGATCGCATCGCCTTCGTTCATTGCACGCTTGCGCCGTTGGCGAGCGAGACCGTCGCGCCGTTGGCGAGGGTCGCGACCGCCCCCGTGCTCGTGACGCTGACCGAGGCGACCTGGCCGGAGGTCGTGCCGTCGGACGAGGTGATGGTCTGGCCGATGAGCTGCTCAGCTTGGGAGAGCGAGGTCGCCGTCAGGAGTGAGGAGAGCGTGGTGTTGGTCTGCACCGACTGGCCGACCTCGGAGACGGTCGCGAGCTGCGACACCATCTCGGACGGGTCCATCGGCTGGGTCGGGTCCTGGTTCTTCATCTCCGCCATGAGGAGGGTGAGGAAGTCGTTGTAGCTGAGGCTTTGCGTCGCGGCAGTCGAAGCCGCGGACGCCGCCGACGAGGTCGATGCGGCAGGGGTCGCAACCGGGGAAGCAGCGCTGACAGTCATGGCGTTCTCCTTTTCACGCGGCGCTCGGCGTCTCGGCGAGCGGCTGAAGCTCCTTGTCCTCAAGCGCGAAAAGGCCGCGGAGCGCCTTCAGCGCCTCGAAATTGCGGCCGCGGACGAGCGACCCTGCGACACTTTTCAGGCCCGCGGTCAATTCGGGCGACCGATAGGCGCCGAGCGCCGATTCGATCAGCGAGCTGGCAAGCGGCGCAGCGCTGGCGGCGGCCGGAGGGTCCATGAGCATGATCTGAACAGCGAAATAGACCTGGCGGACGGGCGTCGTCGCCTCCCCCGCCTGCATGACGTGGTTCTCGAGCAGGAACGTGACGTCGTTGAGAAGCTCGATCGACGCCTTGCGGTCGATGCGGATGACCGCGCCGTTGATGAAGAACCGTTCCCCGGCTCTGAGCGTGATGTTCATGGGCCCCCCTCACTTCAACCCGTCGCGGATCAGCGCGTTGATTTCGATCATCGGCGTCAGATCGTCGGTCGCCCCGCGGCCCACGCGATCGATCTCCTTCATCATCCAGATGCCGATCGAGATGATCCCGGCCCTGAGTTGCTCCGGCAGCTCGTTGTTCGGGTCGTTGAGGTCATTGATGAAGATCGCCCAGAGGCGGCGCAGATAGAAGAGCGCTTCGATACTTTCGGGCGACCCTGGCCCCGTCTCCTGCGCCGTGCGCAGCATCGCGATCACCCGATCCATCGCCTGGCGCTCGCGAGTGCGCATGGTCTGGCGCGAGTCTTCGATCACCTCGTTGTAAGCGAATTCGTACATCGCGAGCCTTTACCCGTCAGGGGACCGGCAGGTATTGCGCCAGATTGAGCTCTTGCAGGCGCGAGGTGAGCTCGTAGGCCATCTGGATCTGGTTGGTCAGGCTGGTGATCTGAGCCGCGGTCGTGTTGGCGTTGACGTCGTCAAGATTGTCGACCTGTTGCTCAAGGATCGTGAGCTGCGAACTCATCGAACTGTTGGCGTTGCTAACGGCGCTCTGCGTCGAGCCGAGCCCGGCCTGGATATTGGTCAACGAATCGATGCCTTGCGAGACGAGAGACGACGCGGCGGTCGCGACGGCCTGCTGCGCTGCGCCGCTGAGCTCGGAGCCGCCGAATTCGCTCAGCATAGCGTAAGCCTGCGCCAGTTCCTGAAAGCCGGGGTCATTCAAGTTGGTCGATGTCGTGACGGTCTGGCCCGGCGCGATCTCGGCGCTGGTGTTCGTGTTCGAGGCCTGCGACCAGTCAGCGCTCCACGATGCGCCCTGAAACAGCGCCGCAAAAGGCCCCGAAAGAAAGCTCTGCATCGCCGAAGCCGAGATGTTCGCCGCCGCCGGATCATTCGGCGGGACCCCGAATTCAGTCTGAAATGCCTGGTCGATCGCGGTCTTTGCGGGCGAGGCGGAGGTCGAATAATAGTCGGCCATCGGCTGGACGGTGGAATTGATTCCGCCGAACACATACTCATCGCCCGACGTCGCATTCGCCGAAGCGATGAGCGACTGCAGCGCCGACTGACCCATGTTCTGGAGCGAGGCGCCGGAATTGGCGCTAGACGTCCATGTCGCCAGATCGTTCAATGTCGTCTGCGCGCTCGAGCTGATCGCCGAAAGGGCGCTTTGCGCGGTCGACAGGTCGGTCGAGACGATGCTATTGTTGCTGGTCAGCGTCTGGAGCTGGCCAACCTCTTCCTTGAGCGACAGCTCGTAGCCCGACTGCTCGCCAAGCGCGAGACCGAGATCGGCGTATTGGCCGGTCGATTCCTCAGTCATCGCCGTGGTGAGCGACGACTGGGCCTGCATGACCGGCAGGACCAGACTCGTGGCCAGCGCCTGGCTAGAAACGAAGTTTGCGCTCATCGTCGTCATGCTGCGTCCAGCACCGCCGAGAACATGCTGTTGACGGTTGTCAGAAGCTTTGCCGTCGAGGCGTAGGTGTTCTCGAGATTGAGCATATTGGTCATCTCGGCGTCGAGATTAACGCCGGTGGCGTTCGACAACGCCGAGGTCGCCTGGGTTGCGAGCGCATTCTGATAGGAGGATGAGTCGCTAGCCTGCTGGTTTTCACCTTGGAGCCAGCTGACCGAGGCGCTGGAGTAATCCGCCAGGCTCGACGATGAGCCGAGGCCCGCAGACGGGTCGAAGCTTTGGGTCGCGCTCATCTCGCCGATGAGCTCTTGGATGCGTCCGGTGTAGCTCGCCGAACCGGTTGTATTGTAGGTGTAGGCCGGGTTTCCGGGGTCGGAGACGCCGCCGTCGCGAATGAGATTCGGATTGCCGCCCTGCGACGGGTCGACGTTCGGATTGACCTCGATCGCAGCGGCGAGTCCCGTCGTCGCTGTCATCGAGGGCAGGCTGGTCGATCCCGGGGTCGTGAACAGGCCTGGCAGCGACGGCAGCGTCGGCGTCGCCGACTGGTCGCTTTCGGCGAAGGCGTTGATGAGGCCGCCGGCGATCTGGTCGAGCTGGGCCTGATATTCGGGGGCAAGCGTATCCCGGAGCGCCGCGTAGCCGGCGAGCGCGCCCGACTGAATGGGCATCGGCGAATTGGCGCCGGTGATCGGCATGCCGTCGACGGTGACCGGCGCCCCGGTCGCGCCATCGACCAGCGTCGGGGTCGGGATGAAGGAGACGGTCCGCGGCCTGTCCTGGAATAGGGTGACGCCGCTGTCGGTGTAGATGGACTCCGAGCCGTTGGCGGCGGTGACGGTCGAGACGCCGATCTGCTGGGCGAGCTGGGTCACGATCGAATCGCGGGCGTCCTCGGCGCTGGCGACGTTGGCGCCGGTTTGAAGTCCGGTCACGACGGCGTTGTTGGCGGCGGTAAACTGGCTCAAAAGCGAATTGATCGTGCTGACCGACGCGGCCATGTTCTGGTCGGCCTGCTCCCGCACCTGAGAGACTGTCGCGCTCCCGCTATTGAGCGACGACGTGAGATCGGAGGCGGCCGACACCACGGCGTCGGCGACTGACGACGAGGTCGGCGAATCTTCGTAGGTCGCGAGCGCACTTTGCAGATTGGCGAGCATCGCCGAGGGCGAGGCGCCATTCTGGTTCGCGCCCGAGGTCGACGATGCAGAAGAAGAATCGTCGACGGTCTGGGAGAGCGTCCCGAGCCCGTCGGATATCGCCTGCTGCGTCGCGGCCTCAGAGGTCGAGCTCGAGACCTGCTCGAGCAGCGCGGCGTTGGCCTCGCGGGTGACCGAAGCGACATCCGCGCCGCCGTAGGAATTCGTCACGACATTCGCAATCTCGCGCGAATAGCCAGGGGTATTGGCGTTGGCGATGTTGTTCGAGACGACCGCCGTCTGCCCTGAATTGACGGCGAAGGAAGAGCTGATGACGTTGAACGCGGTCGACAGGCTCATCGAGAGTTCCCATGCACATTGGGCCTCACGGCTTCAATCCGTTCAGGACGTCGAGAATGTCGGCGCCGGTCTGAAACACTTTGGAGTTGGCTTCATAGGCGCTCTGGGCCTGGATCATCTCGGTCAGTTCAGTCGCCAGGTCGACCGTCGAGCTTTCAAGCGACGAGGATTCGATCGAGCCGAAGCCTGCGCCGCCAGCGGTCCCGAGATAAACGGGGCCGGAGGTGGCGCTTGGCAGGAAAGCATCGCCGTTGACGGAGGTGAGATTGTCCGGGCTCGCCACATTGGCCAGCGGAATGTCATAAGCGGCGGCCGATGTTCCATTCGCGTAGTTGAAGGTCAAGGAGCCGTTGGCGGCGACGGAGACGCCGGTAACGCCGCTCGGAGCGTTCCCGTTCGCAGTCGCTGAGGTCACGTTGAAGGCCGCAGCGAGTTGGGTCATGCCGCTGAGGTCGAGCGACATCGTCTGCCCGTTTGGCACTGCGATCGAGAGGGGCGAGCCCGAGGCCAGCGCCCCCGTCGTCGGATTGAAGGTGAGGGTCTGGGTCGAGAGCGGGCCGGACGAATAGGGAAACCCGCCGCTCGCGGACGCCGTCGACGCGTCGAAGGCGTCGACCTCCCAGGTGTTTGGCCCGGTGTTGGTAAAATAGAGATTGATCGTGTGCGCGCCGCCGAGATTGTCGTAGACCACGAGCGACGTCGCCTCGGTATAGGTCGAGCTCGCCGTATTGGCCGACGGCAGATCGGCGGCGGCGACCGGCGTCGCCGTGGAGGGCAGATTGGCGGTGAGCGAGCCCGCGGTCGTCGCTGTCGCGGTCTGGCCGGCGTCATTGACGTTGACCTTCACCAGTCCTGTCAGCGAATTCGCCGCCAGCGGCGAACCGCCGCTTGGGGCGGCCATCAGGTAGTAGCCGGCGCTGTTGACGAGGTTGCCCGAGGCGTCAGGTGTGAACGAGCCGTTGCGCGTGAGGAAGAGCTCGCCACTCGAGTTGGACACGACAAAGAAGCCCGCGCCCTGGATCGCAAGGTCGGTCGGCGTCGAGGTGGAGACGACATTGCCCTGAAGCGAATTAAGTGAAACCTGGCTCGTGGAGACGCCGCCGAAGTCCGCGTCGCCGCCCGCAATCTGATCGACCAGGGACGAAAAATCGGTGTCGACGTTTTTGTAGCCGGTCGTGTTGGCGTTCGCGACATTCTGGGAGATCGACGCCAACCAGTTTGAATCGGCCAGCATTCCCGACACGCTGGTGTTCAGAATGGACATGAGGTCTCCTTGGCGGGCGCGCCCATTTGAGGCGCGCGATCTTGCGCGAGGCTGGCGCCTTCCGCACCGGAAATCAGCTTGCCGAGCGCACCAGGCTCCCGATCAGCAGGTTCCAGCCGTCGATCAGCACGAAAAACAGGATCTTGACTGGCAGCGAGATGACCGAAGGCGGCAGCATCATCATCCCCATCGACATGGTCAGCGTCGCGACGATCATGTCGATGACGAGAAACGGCAGCACGATCAGGAATCCAATCTCGAAGCCGCGGCGGAGCTCGGAGATCATGAAGGCGGGGATGAGGAGCCTCAGATCCACCTTCGAGCGGTCGGCGGCCTCGAAGCGGCCTTTCGACAGACTCTCGAACAGGGCCATGTCTTTTTCGCGCACCTGCGAGAGCATGAATTCCCTGAACGGCTCGATGACGGCCGCGAGCGCGTCCTCCTGACTAATCTTGTTATCCATCATTGGCTTGAGGCCATTTTGCCAGGCGCGGTCGAAGGTTGGCGCCATGACGAAGAACGTCATGAACAGCGAGAGGCTGATCAGGACGAGATTCGCCGGCGCGCTCTGCAACCCGAGGCCGGAACGCAGAAATGAAAGCGCGACAATGAACCGCGTGAAGCTCGTGACCATGATGAGAAGACCCGGCGCGACCGACAGCACGGTCAGAATCGCCACCAGCTCGATGATGCGGCCGCCTGCGGTGGCGCCGCCGGCGGGGACGAGGGCGTTGAGATCGACACTCTGCGCCGACGCCGTTCCGCCCGCCGCGATGAACGCGGCCGCCACGCGAACCGCCCGTCTCATTGCACCACCAGCGTTCGGATCACGAATGCGCGGACCTTGCCGTCGCTGCGGATCGCCGCCCGCTCGTTGAGATCCTGGCGGATGTTCTCGAGCCCGATCGGGCCTTCGAGCTGGCGCAACGACACTGTGCGCAGGTAGGCAAGGATATCGTCGCCGATCCTTCCCGCCGCGGCCTCGGGGTGCGGCAGGGTCCTGGGGTCGAAAATGATCGACCCTTCGAGCCGGACCCATGTGTCCTGCGGCGCGCCAAGATTGGTGACGATCGGCGGCAGATCAAGGATGGTCGAAGGTTGCGCGGGCGGTGCTCCGGCCGACGATTCTGCGGCCTTTTCCGATCCGGTGGGCACGCTGGCGCGCATGGCCTCGAACGCGGCGCCGGCGCAGGCCGCCAATATGACGACGATCGTCAATTCGATCAGCGACGCCCATAGCCAGGTCCTGGCGGCGGCGCCCTGCGGCAAAGCGGAATCGGACATCCTCGCTCCGGCTAGAACGGCCTAAAGGCGTCGTAAACCTGCTGTCCCCAGGGCGGCTGCTGGAAGTCGTTCGACCGTCCGCGGCCGCCGTAGGATATTCGAGCCTCGGCGATCCGGTCATAGGCGACAGTGTTGTTGAGCGAAATGTCGAGCGGGTTCACGATCCCGGCGACGGTGAGTTGCCTGAGTTCGTAGTTGACGCGCACCTCCTGCGAGCCGGAGATGACCAGATTCCCGTTGGGGAGGACACGGGTGACGACCGCCGCCACCGACACCTGAATCTGCTCGGAACGGTCGATGTTGCCCTGGCCTTGGGTGGACGACTGCGTGGACAAGTCGCCAAGAGCCTTGGAGGGCTGACTGGATGAGGACGACGACGAGCCGCTATTGTAGCCGAAGTCGATGACGACCCCGTCTTTGTTGGTCTGCGAGCGGCCTGAGGCGTTGTCGAGGCTCGCCTTGTCGTTGATTGAGATGAGCACCCGCACGATGTCGCCGACATGGGCGATGCGCGGCTGGCTGTACAGCGAAGGCGGCGGTCCGGCGGAGGGGAATTGCGGGCCAGCCACCGCCCTCGCGTCCTGAATGGCCGCCGTCTCGTCGGGGGCGAGCCCCGCCCCGACGGGCGTGAAAAACGGCTCGCGCATGAACTCGCTCGGGCTGTTCCAGCAGCCGCTCGTCGACAAGGCGATCGCTAGCCAGATCGGCGGCAGGACCAGCCGCATCAGGACTTCTTTTCTCCGTTCCCGCTTGCGCCCGAAAGGAAGGACGCGAGCTTGCTCGCCCGCTCCGCCTCCATCTCGTCGAGAATGGCCCCCGCCACGCCCGGCTTGAGTTTGGCCAAGATCGCCGCCGCCATCTGGTCATCCATGGCGCTGAGCTGAACCGCCACAGTCTCTGGCTGCATCTTCGCGTAAATGGCGACGAGGTCGTCGCTCGCTGCCTTGATCATCGCGTCGCGCCTAGCGACCCATTCCTGGACCGACGCCTCGGCCTTCTCGAGATCGGCCAGCCGCTGCTTGACCTGATCGTCGAGTTCGCCAAGCCTCTTCGTTTGCCAGGCGATTCGCGCTTCCGCTATCGACGGGGCGACATTGGCGCAGAAGCGGCTGGCCTCGATTTCGGCCGCTTTGTCGGCGTTCGCCTTCGGCTTTCCGCTCTCCGCCGCGCGCCCGTCCTGGGCGCATGCTGGCGAGGCGAACAAGGCGGCGGCAAACACGCCGAGGAAAACCGACCGGCCGCGCGATCTCATCGTCTTGCTTGGCATGAGAGAGAACTTCGGCATCGGTCGGCCTCGAGAATGGGCCTATCCTTGGCCGCCCGCCTTGCGCTGGGCTGACCTCAAGCTTGGTCAAGCCGCCTGGAAACCTCTCATTGAATCACCAGATCGGCTTGCAGCGCGCCAGCGGTCTTGATCGCCTGAAGAATGGCGATGATTCCGGGCGGCTTGACGCCGATCCGGTTCAGGCCGCTGACCAGCGCCCTCAGGCTCGATCCGCCGACGATGGCGATCGGTCCGCCTCCCTGCTCGACGTCGATCTTGGTGTTCGGCGTGACAACCGTCCTTCCCTGAGAGAACGGAAGGGGCTGAGAGACGCGCGGCTGCTCCGCGACGCGGACAGTCAGCGTGCCGTAGGTTACGGCCACGGTTGAGATCTGCACGTCCTGACCGACGACGACGGTGCCGGTCCGCGCGTCCAGAACCACGCGCGCGGCCATGTCCGGCTCGACCTGCAGTTCGCCGACCTCGGCCATGAAGCGGGCGAACGAGACGCTGCGCGGGCGGAACAGTTCGACCGTGCGGCTGTCGACCTCGTAGGCGGCATGGGCCCGGAATCGCTCACGCGAATAGGCGTTGATCGCATCGACGATTCTGACCGCGGTCGCGTAGTCGGGGTTCTTCAGTTCGAGCATCGACCGCAGCTCGTCGGGGAACGCAGGAACTTCATGCTCGACGATGGCGCCGTTGGGAATCCGGCCGGCCGTCGGGACGCCCTGCGACAGCGTCTCGCCCTGGCCCTGGGACTCGAATCCGGTCACCGAGACCGCGCCCTGCGCGCTCGCGTAGACCACACCGTCCGCCCCCTGAAGCTGGGTCAGGAGCAGGGTTCCGCCCATGAGCGACGGCGCGTCGCCGAGGGCGGAGACGGTCACGTCGAGCCGCGAGCCAGCGTCTGTTCCGGCCGCGAGATCCGTCGTGACGATCACTGAGGCAACGTTGCGGTTGCGCAGCGACGCGCCGTGCACGTCGAGGCCCAGGTGCTCGAGCATCGCTTGGATGGATTGCTGGGTGAAGGGCGCGTTGGCCATGGTGTCGCCCGATCCTTGAAGGCCGACCACCAGCCCGTAGCCGACCAATTGGCTGTCGCGCGCGCCGCGCAGGACCGAGATATCTTTGATCCGAACCGCCGCGGCGGGCCCGGCGGCAAGGCAAAGCGCGAGCGCGAGAAGCAGCCGACGGATCATCCCCCGCTCACTCTGACCGAGCCGTCCGGCTGGACGGCGCCGGACACGGTGACGCCGCTGTCGTCGTTTCGGACCCGGACGATGTCGCCGATCGAACCATCCTGAAGCGCCGCGCCTGTGGTCGTGATCTCGAGACCGCCTTCGGAATAGACGAGCTTGACCTCGACGCCGTTGGCGACGAGCTTGCGGTTGGAAACGCCGGCAAAGGGGATCGCGTGGCCTGGAAGGAGCGTGAGCCGCGCGACTTTGCCGACGATGAGCGAGCGCTGCTCGACGAACGGTCCCGATGCGTCGCGCGCCGGCTCGGCCACGTCGGCAAGCATGTCGTCCCGGATCACGTCGCCCGGATAGATGACGACCCTCGGGGTCGGAGCGACGTCTTCCTGCGCCGCCGCCGGGGCGATGCAAGCGCCGGCGATCGCGGCGATGAAAAAGGATCGGGCTCGCATTAGGCTCATGGGGTGCTTCTCCGGGCTTCGGCCTAGCTGCGCATATTGGAGATGGTGCCCGACATTTGGTCTGCCGCCTGGATCACCTTCGAGTTCATCTCGTAGGCGCGCTGGGCCATGATGAGGTTGGTGATCTCGGTGACCGGATCGACGTTGGAAGCCTCGACGTAGCCCTGCTGGATGATGCCGAAGGCGGTGTCGCCGGGAACGCCGACGGTTGGCTGGCCGGACGCGGCCGTCTGCTGGAAGTAGTTGCCGCCGAGCGCTTGCAGTCCGGCTTCATTGACGAAGTTCGCGATCGTCAATTGCCCAAGCTGCTGCGCATTGGTCTGGCCCGGAATCGTCGCCGAGACCAAGCCGGTCTGACTGATGGTGACGGCGGTCGCCGTCGCCGGGATGAGAATCGGCGGCGTCACCGTGTAGCCGTCCATGGTGACGAGCTGGCCGTTGGCGTTGGTGTTGAACGCGCCGTCGCGGGTGTAGACGGTGTCGCCATTCGGCGTCGTCACCTGGAACCAGCCGCGGCCATTGATCGCCAGATCGAGGCTGTTGCCGGTGTTGGTGAGCGCACCCTGGATGTTAACGCTGCGAATTGCGGCGGTGCGAACGCCGAGGCCGATCTGGACGCCTTCAGGAATGGTCGCGTCGCGGCCGCGGTTCGAGACTCCCATCAGACGATCGGTCTGATAGATGAGGTCGGTGAATTCCGCCCGCGAACGCTTGAAGCCGGTGGTGTTGATGTTGGCGATATTGTTCGCGATCACCTCCAGATTCTGTTCCTGGGCGCTCATGCCCGTCGCAGCGATCGCCAGCGCTCTCATTTTCAACACCCTCCGCTTCCGCTGCGATCCGTCGCGCCCCGCCGCCAAACATTGAGGCTCCCGATCAGATCGCCATTCGCGCAATCTCTTGGTAAGCGGCGACCGCCTTGTCGCGGATTGCGAGGACGGTCTGCAGCGAACGTTGCGCCGCCATGACCGACTCCACCACCTTCATCGGCGTCGCGGCGCCTTCGACGCCCTGGATTGCCGCCGCTTCGCCGGTTTGCAGCGTGTCGATCGCCGAGCCGATCACCTGCGAAAGCGCCTGACCGAAAGTCGGCCCCTCGGCTGGCGCAGCGACGGATTGCGGGCCGCGCACGCCCGCGCTCGGGCTGGCGGAACCGATCGAGGAAACCCCTTCGATCATCGTTCAATCCCCTGCCGGGCCTTCGCCATTCATGCGTCTTTCATCAGGCTGACCGCCGTGTTCAGCATGTCGGCCGACTGCTTGGCGACCTGAAGGTTGGCCTCGTAGCTGCGGTTGGCCTCCCGCATGTCGGCCAGTTCGACCAGCACGTCGACGTTCGGCATCTTGACCATGCCGTTTTCGTCCGCCGCCGGATTGCCCGGGTCGCGCTCGAGCTTGAACGGCGTCGGATCGACGCCGATCGACTTGACCTCGACCAGGTTAGCCCCGAGGGTTCGGTCCATCTCGCTCTCGAACGAGACGGTCTGCCGGGCATAAGGGTTGGCGCCCGGGGTCGAGCCGGTCGACTGGGCGTTGGCGATATTCTCGGAGACAATGCGCAGCCGCATCGACTGCGCCTGAAGTCCGGAGGCGGCGATGTGGAGCGAAATCTGCAGCGGATCGGGCATGGCCGCTCACTTGAGCGCGGATAGAAGGAGCTGGTGAAAGGCGCGCCGGATGTTGGCGCTCATCTGATAGTCCCGATTGACCTCGCCGAGATTGATCATCTGCTGCTCGAGGTTGACGGTGTTGCCGGAGAGCGTCTGTTCTGCCGGCTCCGTCTCGATTTCGCGCAACTCCCCGGCCTGCGATTGAGGCGGCGAGAGATGCGCGCGGTTGGTCGTCGCCATCTCGATCGGCGAAGCGTCGAGGATGGACGAAAACGGCTCAATGTCGAGGGCGCGATAGCCGGGCGTATTGGCGTTGGCGACATTGCCTGCGATCGCCGTCTGGCGCGCCGACAGCCATTGCGCCTTCTCAGCCGCGACTTCAAAAAGATAGATCGAGGACAATGGAGCGCGATCCCGGAGGCTTCGACTGGATCGACCCTGCGCGGCCGTCCTTGCACGGAGCTTGCCCTGCGGCGAGGCTAGTGCGGTCGCAGCCGGGCGCTGTCGAGGGCGGCGGACAGGCGTTCCGCCTTCGCGAATTCGTCGAGCCGCTGCTCGTCGAACAGAATGTCAATGATCTCGACTCCAGCCCGACGCTGTCCGATCTTGAGGCGAAAGAAAGCGCACACGCCGTCGTGGCGGAACTCCATGTCGATTTCGACGACCGGGGTCGCGTCCCACGGCGCCTTGAAGCTTGCCGACAGCGCGTAACGCAGGGTTCCGCTCTTAAAGAAAAGCTCGGTCGACGAATTGACCAGATCGGCGATATTGGCGGCGTGATCGTTCAGGATCATCGACATGAGTTCAGTTGCGTCAGTCAGTCTCAGCTCGCTGGCGACGTCGACCAGCGCAGCGGCGATGATCTGCTCGCGCGCGAACGGACGGCGCGGCCGCGGACCGCGCCCCCCCGGATTCAGTGTCTTCGTTGGGCCCATGAAGCCTTCCCTTGCTGGATCACGTGCACGATCTCGGCGACCGCCCGATAGAATTCCGCCGGGATCGGCCGGTCGACGTCCACGGCGGGATAGAGCGAACGCGCGAGCGGCTTGTCCTCGATGATCGGGATGCCTTGCGCTTCGGCGATCGAACGGATCTTGAGCGCGATGAAATCGGCGCCCTTGGCCAGCACGATCGGCGCGCCGCCCTCGGCGCGAACGTAACGCATCGCGATCGCATAATGGGTCGGGTTGGTCACGACCATCGTCGCCCGGGGCACGGCGGAGAGCATGCGCCGACGCGAGCGGTCGAGACGAAGCGAGCGCAAGCGCGCCTTGACCATCCGGTCGCCTTCGGCCTGCCGAAGCTCCTCCTTGAGTTCCTGCCTGCTCATGCGGTGATCGCGTCGCCAGAGAATCCGCGACCAGGCGAGATCGGCGGCGGCGACCGCCAGCGTCGCGACGAGCACGGCGGCGATCGCTTTGACGCAAAGATCGAGCCCACGCTCAGGCAGCACGCCCGGATCGACGTCCATCGCCGTGAGCAGGACGACCTTCTGGCCGACCAGCATCGTCGCCGCGACCGCGATCACCGCCGCGAGCTTGATCAGGCTCTTCAGGAATTCGGTCCAGCCGCGGGTGCCGAACAGCCGGCGAAAGCCTTTGCGTAACGAGATGCGAGACGTGTCGGGCAGGATCCGGTCCGGCACGATGCGGGGCGCGGTTTGGGCGGCGGACGCAAGGAGCCCGGCGGCGATCAGGAGGATCACCGTCGGCAAAAGGAAGCGTGCGCTGGCGATGACGACAGGGCCCGCGAGAGCAAGGAGGTCTTCCCCGCGCTCGATCCGCCAGCCGGCGGGATCGTCGATCAAGCCGACAAGCGCCGAGAGCAGGGTCTCGGCCCGCCCCGGGATGAAGAAAATGAGCGCCAGAAGGGTCGCTGACAGCGACGCGAACAGCGGCGCTTCGCGGGAAAAGGCGACCTCGCCGCGCTCAATAGCGTCATGCAGCCGCTTTTCGGTCGGCTCCTCCGTCTGATCTTCGGGATCGACGTCGGCGCTCATGACTCGGCGGCCTGTGGGCCGCCAAGCTCGATCTCGTTACGGCTCGCCATCCCAAGCACGATTTCAGCGATCGCTTTGCGCGCCTTGGCGACGTCTTGCGGCGGAGCGAACGCGCCGGCGTTGAGCTCGCCTTCGACCAGACGGCGCCCGCGCGAGGGCATCGAAGAGAGAACCGTGTCGCGGAATTCAGCGTCGGTCCCCCTCAGCGCCATGACGACGATGTCGATCGAAGCGCGATCGAACAGAAGCGCCCTCGCCCGTTCGGAGAGTCCCGGCAGGTCGTTGAAAGAAAAGAGCATGGTTTTGACAATGGCCGCGTCTTTCGGGCGGACTTGCTCGAGCGCCCGGATAGCGTCCTCCGCCTCCTCCGTATCGAGGTTGTTGATGATGCCGGCGAGGCGGGACCGTCCCTCCGCGTCGGCGGCCGCAGTCGGCGCCTGTTTCAACGCCGCTTCCACCGCTTCCTCGATGAGCTTGGCGGCGAGCGGCGTCACGGCGAGCGGCGCGACCAGTCCACAGAGCACTGCGTTGCGCCGATCGCGCGGCAGCGCGGCGACGAGTCTCGTCGCCACGGCCGGATCGAGCCTAGAAAGGATATAGGTCGCGGTCGCCGCGCGCTCGGCCGTCAGAAGACCTATGATCGCGCTTTCCGGCGCTTGCCCGAGCGACCGCCACAGATCGGGTGGTTCGGCGTCGACTTGCGCAAGACCGAGAATGTCGGCGATTTCATCAGCCGGCAAGGCGTCGGCGAGCAGGCTCTTGGCCTGGCCCGCGTCGCCGAGCAGATCGGCGCCGGTTGAAAAATCGGCTGCGAATTCCTCGACCAGCCGGTCGAGCGTGGTCGCCGGAATGGCGCCGAGCCCGGCTGCGGCATGGGCCACCGAGCGCAGGTCGGGTTGGTCGAATTGCTTGAGCAGCCGCGCGGCAGGGGGCTTGCCCATCATGAGCAAAAGGGCTGCGGCCTTTTCGGGTCCGCTGAGTTCCCTTTCGCCGCCAATCGCCGCCTCCGACATCGGCATTCTCCTGCGGATCGCGCCCTACGCGGCCCGCTCGAGGCCAGCGCCGGCGACGACTTCGAGGAGCGAGACGCCGAATCGCTGACTGGCCTCGTCGACAACGACGATTTCGCCGCGCGCGATCACCGTGCCGTTAACGACGACGTCGACCGGATCGCCGACCCGCTGATCGAGCGAGACGATCGCGCCGCGAGCGAGCTTCATCAGGCCCGCGACCGGCAGCGAGGTCGAGCCCAGCACGACTTGCACCGTCACCGGTATCGAGAGGATCGCGCCGAGATTGGGAGGCCCCGTGAGGGAGTCCGGCTTCGGCGCGTCGGCGGCGCCCAGCGGCTCGGAGGAGATGGCGGCTTCGTCCATGGACTGAGGTCTTGCTCGCTGGCGTCAGAGGTTGTTGCGTCTATCGGATTGGCTCCGGTCTACCTTTCGCCCGCATCGGATGCTGGCGCGATCGGGCTCTCGATTTCGAGCCGGTAGCGGCCGTCTGCCTGCCCGAGTTTGCAACTGAACATTCCCTGGCCGGAGCAGTCGAGGCGAATGGCGTTGAAATCGTTGCACCGCAGGGACAAGAGCGCCCCGACGCGAAAATTGGCGATGTCGCCGAGACTCATCGGAACCTCCTCGAGGATCGCGGTTAAGGGCAGCCGCGTCTGCTGGACGCCGAACTGCATGAGCCGGGACCACCGCCGGTCCGCGGCCGGCGCCTCGACGTCGGGATCGTGGGCGAGTTGGCTGCGAAAGGGCAGGAGGAACGCCTGAGGTAGCAGGACGAGACCCTCGCAGGCACCGCCGTTCATCCGCAGGGAAAACCGCGCCGCCGCGGCCTCGCAGTCCCGCCGCCCGAGCGCGAATGGATCGCTGAGCGTCTGAAGCCGCTCGAAAGTGAGGGCGATCGGGGCGAGCGGAGCGAAGGCGGCCTCAAGGGCCTCGCCGAGAGCGCGTGCGAACCCCTCGATGAGGGCCGTTTCAATCGCCGTGCGCGGCTTGCGGGACTCGCTTGCTGGATCAGTGGACACCTCCGCGACGACTTCGCCGAAAATAGAGGAGACGATCAGGTCGTCGATCCGCTCGTCGAGGGCGATCAAGATCCGCGCCGCCGGCTCGGCGGTCGCGTAGACCGCCGCGGTCAAGCCGGAGCAGTCTTCGATCGCCTGGGATTGCCTCGTCGCCCGAGCTTCCTCGATCGAGCCGGCGCAAGGACGTGCGACGAGCGACGACAGGAGCAGCGGCGCCTCAGCGATGAATCGATTGAGGGCTGCGCCAAGCCCCGGCATTCGCTCAATCGTGAGACTCGAGTGCTCTAGCATCGCGCCTTGCAGCTTCCGTGCGCCCTGATCGATCCCGTTCGCTGCGCTGTCGACGCTCACGCCGCCTCCTTGATCGCCGCCTCGCCGGTCGAGGTCGTCTCATTCTCGACAACGTCGATCGTCGGCCGCTCCTTGGACGGAATCGTCTTGCGGCCGAACTCAACGGCTACCTGCGGCATCGCCCCGTTCATGAACGCGAGCAGGCTTTGCTTGACGAGCGTAAACAGCCGCAACTGCTTTTGCCGGACCGCTCTCACCTTTTGGGCGATTGGCGCCATGACTGCGTAGGACAGGAAGATGCCGGCGAAGGTGCCGACCAGCGCGGCGCCGATGAGTCCGCCGAGGATTTCCGGCGATTGATCCAGCGCGCCCATCGCGTGGATGATGCCGAGCACCGCGGCCACAATGCCGAGCGCGGGCAGCCCATCGGCAACCGCCTGGAACGCGTGCACTGGCTTATAGCGGTCGTGCGCCAGGGTTTCGATTTCCTCATCCATCAGCGCCTCGATTTCGTGCGTTCGCGCGTTACCGATGATGATGAGACGGCCATAGTCGCAGATGAACGTCACCAGGTCCTTGTCGGCGAGCAGCTTAGGAAAGTTCCGAAAAATCTCGGATTCCTCCGGGTTGTCGAAATGCGCTTCGACTTCGCTGCGCGATTTGGCCCGGAGCTCCCTCATCATGGCATGCAGCGCCGACAGCACGTCGAGGAAGTCGCGCGGCTTCGGCGCCTTGTCGAAGACCGCTTCTAGGCACGCCTTGCCGCAATCCTTGATGGTCGAAGTTGCGTTGGCGACGATGAAAATGCCGAGCGACGATCCGGCGATGATCACGAACTCGTAAGGCTGAAGAAGCACGTCGAGATGTCCGCCGAGCGCCGCATAGCCGCCGAGTATGCATCCGACGGTGATGACGAGACCGATGGCGAAATTCACTGGTTGCTCCGGGCGCGCGGCAGAAGAAGATTTGCGGCTTAAGACTCAACCGGCTCGGACTACGTGGACCGACGCGCCGGGGGCCTGGTGAAAACCGACAATCCGCTCGATTTCGCCGTGCAGGGCGGCGGCTGGTTCGGGATCCAGACGCCGCGCGGACCGGCCTATACTCGTGACGGCCGCACCCGCATCGATGAATCGGCAACGCTGCGCACTCTGAACGGCGACCCGATCCTGGATGCGGGCGGCGCTCCGATCCTCATCGACGGGGCCGGGGGCCCGCTCACGGTCTCCGCCGACGGAATGATCACCCAGAACGGACGGCAGGTCGGGGCGATCGGGCTGTTCGCGATTGACCCGGGCGCCTCACTGATCCGGGCCGAAAATTCGGGCGTCGTGCCGGACAAGCCGGCGACGCCAATTCTCGAATTCACCCGCGACGGGGTCGTTCAGGGGGCAGTCGAAAGCTCGAACGTCGATCCGGTGCGCGAGATGACCAGACTGATCGACGTGACGCGCGCCTTCGACGGCGTCGCCGCCGAGGCCTCGCAGTCCGAGGCGTCGCTGCAAGAGGCAATCAAGACCCTCGGATCGTCCGCTTGATCGACGCTCGCTCCGACTCCGCGCAGCCTCCGCTCAAGCGCCTGGAACGGCGGGTGACATGGGGAGTTCGAAATTTGCCAGCCGCGCGGGTGAGCGGCACCGTCGTCGAGATCTCGATGTCGCACCATCGCGTCGCCGGCCTGTCCCGGTTTCTCAAGCTTGGCGAATGCGTCGCCGTCGACGTCGGCGATCGCGTCCAAATCGGCGAAGTGGTCAGGATCGACGACGCTTCGGCCACGCTCAAGCCTTTCGACGCGCGCAGCGATGCGGCGATCGGAGCGCGAGCCTATCGGACCGACAATTTGTCGCTCACGCCCGATCGATCGTGGAAAGGCCGGGTCGTAGACGCGCTTGGGCGGCCGATCGACGGCTTGGGCGAGCTCGCCCGCGGAGAGAGACCGGCGCCGCTCGATGCGGCTCCCCCTCCTCCTCTCAAGCGGGGGCGCGTTCGCGCCCCCCTCCGTACGGGAGTTCGAGTCATCGATCTCTTTACCCCCTTGTGCCTGGGCCAGAGAGTCGGCGTGTTCGCGGGCTCCGGGGTCGGCAAGTCGTCGCTTCTGGCGATGCTCGCCAGGGCGACGCCGGTCGACGCCGTCGTGATCGCGCTGGTCGGCGAGCGCGGCCGTGAGGTGCGCGAATTTCTCGACGACACGCTCGGTGAGCATCGAGCGTCCTCCGTCGCGGTCGTTTCGACCGGCGACGAGAGCCCGATGATGCGCCGCCTCGCCCCTAAGACCGCGATGGCGATCGCCGAATACTTCCGCGATCAGGGCGAATCGGTGCTGCTGATCGTCGATTCAGTCACCCGCTTCGCCCACGCGGCGCGTGATGTGGCGCTGGCGGCGGGAGAGCCCGCCGTCGCCCGCGGCTATGCGCCGAGCGTCTTCAGCGATCTGCCCGGGCTCCTTGAGCGCGCGGGGCCGGGCGTCGAGGGGTCGGGCTCGATCACCGGCGTCTTCTCCGTTCTCGTCGACGGCGACGACCACAACGATCCGGTCGCTGACGCTATTCGCGGCGCCCTCGACGGGCACATCGTGCTCGACCGCGCGATCACCGACGAAGGCCGGTATCCCCCGGTCAATGTTCTCGCGTCGGTGTCGAGGATGACTCATCCCGCCTGGCGGCCGGAGCAGCGCAAAGTGGTGGCGAACCTGCGATCGCTGATCGCGCGCTATGAGGAGACGCGCGAGCTTCGTCTCATGGGCGGCTACACGGCCGGAGCCGACCCGACCCTCGACAA
>Ga0335073_10000216_pt1 | contig 72448 bp, 60 predicted proteins | sample Lox_Sample_22_FD_207093 | JGI IMG/M metagenome (GOLD analysis project Ga0335073, IMG submission 207093) | Soil microbial communities from Loxahatchee National Wildlife Refuge, Florida, United States - Lox_Sample_2.2 | ecosystem: Environmental > Terrestrial > Soil > Wetlands | place: USA... | reverse complement strand
ATTTTTCCTCTTCCCATAGAACATCGAGTGGTGTACTCTCTTTTCCCATAGAACATCGAGTGGAAGGATCGCAAACCCATGGGTCGAGGTAAGTCGGCAGACAAGAACGGCGAAATGCTGCAGGGCACGTTGGACATGCTCGTCCTGCGCACTCTGATCATGGGCGACGCCCATGGACACACCATCGCGAAAGTGATCGAGCATACATCCGAGGACGTCCTCGAAGTCGAGCAGGGATCCCTGTATCCCGCATTGCACCGTCTTGAAGATCGAGGCTGGGTCTCGTCCTACTGGGGCGCGAGCGAAAACAACCGGAAAGCCAAGTTTTACCGCCTGACCGCCGCCGGCCGGAAGCAGCTTGCCGCCGAGACCAGTCGCTGGCGTCAGATGAAGCGCGCGATTGGCCTCATCCTCGGGGAAGCGGAATAGGAGAAGCCGAATGCGCTTCCTCAGATTCTTCCGGCGAAAGCGCAGCGACGCCGAACTCGCGCAGGAGATCGAATTACACCTCACGCAGGAAATCGCCGAAAACCGCGTCCTCGGTATGAGCGAAGAAGAAGCCCGGCGTCGAGCGCATTTGAAGTTCGGTTCGCCGCGGCGTGTGCGCGAGGACCTATGGCAGCAGAATACCGTTGCATTCTTCGATAATCTTTGGCGAGATCTCACGTACGCCGCGCGCACACTCAGTCGCGCGCCTGGATTCACGATCATAGCGGTACTAGTCATGGCACTTGGCATCGGCGCGAACACCACTCTGTTCACCGTCGTCCGCTCCGTGCTGCTCAAGCCGCTCCCGTACAAGGATCCGAGCCGTCTCGTGGCGCTGTGCGAAAGCTGGAAAGATCACGTATGTGAGGACAGCCGCGGAGGCAACGCCGCCGGGAGTTTCGCCGTGTGGCGCAAAGCGTCGAAGAGCTTCGAGCAGATGGCCCTGACCCAGCAGTGGACTTCTTACAACGTCTCGGCGGAAGGCGGCCAGTTGCCGGAACGAGTTCCGGCAGGCCTCGTTTCATGGAATATGTTTTCGATGCTCGGTGTGCAGCCCGCGCTGGGCCGCGACTTCAACGCGGACGATGACCGTCAGGGAGCCAATGGCGCAGTGATATTGTCGTGGAGATTCTGGAAGCGCCGCTTTGGCGGTGACGCTTCTCTCGTGGGTAAGGAGATCTTCCTCGACGCCAAGCCTTATACCGTCATCGGCGTGATGCCCGCATGGTTCGCCTATCCCGAGGTTCAGACCCAACTGTGGGCGCCGGTATATCACGAGCTGCCGCCGAGAGTGACGCAATCACTGGAGAATCACCAGTTTGATGTAGTGGCGCGGCTGAAGCCCGGCGCGTCCATGTCACAGGCCCTCAGTGAACTCGACGCGGTTCAACAACAGATTAAGCGGGAGAATCCCGGTCCGGCAGTCAAGGCGGCCGTGAACGGAAGACTCCTGCTGGACAATATTGTCGTCGATTATAAGACCCCCCTGTATACACTTCTGGGGGCGACTGCGTGTGTACTCCTCATCGCTTGTCTAAATGTGGCGAACCTGTTGGTGGCGCGCTCGGCGGCGCGGCGCCGGGAGGTGGCGATTCGCGCTGCCCTGGGCGGTAATCGCTGGCGCTTGATTCGCGAGCAGGTTACGGAGAGCCTGGTGCTCACCGCAGCCGGAGGCGCTGTCGGCCTGGCCCTTGCCTATGCCGGCATCGCATGGCTGAGAGTCGCGCGCAATGATCTCGCCCGCGCGGAGACCATTCACATTGACGTGATCGTGGAGCTGTTTGTGGCGGGCATCACGCTTGCGAGCGGCGCGCTGGCCGGGATGATCCCCGCCCTTAGTGGCGTACGCATGCTTGAGACTCTGCAGGAATCATCGCGATCGCACAGCGGGGGACAAAGCCGCACTCGGCTCCGAAAAGCATTGCTCGCCGCCGAAGTTTCTCTGACGGTGATATTGCTCATCGCGGCAGGCCTACTGTTGAAGAGCTATCAGAAGCTGCGGGCTACCGACATGGGCTGCGCAATCGACAATGTGCTTACCATGCAGCTTCGCCTGCCCGAGGCCCGCTACAAGCAGCCGGTGCAGAAAGCGGCATTCTTCGAGCAGTTGATTGCCCGCGTGCGGGCGCTGCCCGGAGTCAAGGCCGCGGGGCTGGTAACCGTTGCCCCGGGACAGGGCTGGGGAGGCGACAGTCTTGTCGCGGTCGTCGAGCATCCTCCGCTGCCGGCGGGACGGTCGCTCGATGCGCTCGAGCGCGCAGCCGACCCCGGCTATTTCGCAGCCATGCAGATTCCGATTATTCGCGGTCGCACCTTCAGTGACAGCGAGCGGCTCGGTCACGCATATGTGCTGGTCCTGAACCAGACAGCGGTGCGGCGCTTTTTCCCCGAGGGCGAGGATCCGATTGGCAAGCATTTACGTTACGACATCTCCGGCGGTCCGCCTCAAGCCTTTGAGATCATTGGCATCGTCGGCGATACACGATATGACGTCGCCGAAGCTGTGAAGCCAATGATGTACTGGCCACTTTCAGGCGGCGTGAATTCAGGAGCGACCATCATGATTCGCTCAACGCAGGATGTCGAGAGCCTGGCCCTCCCGGTGCAGCGGGTTATCGCCAGCCTGGACCGCGACCTGCCAGTCTCTGACGTGATGACCATGCGCCAGATAATCGGCAAGACGACTGTGGATGCGAGCTTTGATTCGATGTTGATTCTTGCCTTCGCCGTCATCGCGCTCGTGCTCGCTGCAGTCGGTCTCTACGGCGTTCTGTCTTATCTCGTCACGCAGCGTACAGGAGAGATCGGCATACGCATCGCATTAGGAGCTCAGCGCGCCACAGTCTTGCGCATGATGCTTGCCGACGGGCTTGCTCCTGCTTGGATTGGTCTTGTCCTCGGATTACTTGGCGCAGGATTCGCGGTGCGACTCATCCGCGACATGTTGTACGGCGTGCAGCCTTTGGACTGGAGCGTCTTCGCCGTGGTCGCGTTGACATTGATCGCGGTTGCCGCGTTAGCCTGCGCAATTCCCGCATGGCGCGCTTCGCGACTCGACCCGATGGAAGCACTGAGAACTGAATGAGGAAAGTGTCATGAGCTGGAGTAAATATTTTCACAGGCAGCGTTGGGACGCGGACCGCAAGCGAGAGTTTGAGGCCCACATCGAGACTGAGATTGACGACAACCTGGCCCGCGGCATGAGCAGGGAAGAAGCGCGCCGTCAGGCCTACCTCAAATTCGGCAACCCTACGCGTGTCCGCGAGGAGATCTGGCAGATGAATAGCGTCGCGCCCCTCGAAAATCTGCTGCGCGACCTCCGCTATGCCGCCCGCACCCTGCGGCGGAATCCTGGATACGCTCTCGTGGCCATCCTAACCCTCGGCCTCGGCATCGGCGCGAATACTGCCATCTTCACCGTCATCAACGGTGTCCTGTTGAAGCCGCTGCCCTACGCGCAACAGGACCGCATCCTGCACCTCGATCAGACCGCAACGCTTGTCGGTCCCGATCCTCTCGGCCTCTCCGTGCAGGAGTATCAGGATTTCCGCGATCAAGGCCACGCCTTTTCTGACGTTGCCGAGTATCATTCGATGAACTTCACGCTCCTCGGCACAAAGAACCCGGAACGTGTCACGACCGGCGTCGTCTCGTCGAATTTTTTCGACGTGCTGGGAGTAAAGCCAGTGCTCGGACGGCTCTTCAGTCCCTCCGACGAAAGCAAGAATGCGCCTCCGGCACTACTCCTGAGCTACGCCTACTGGATGAAGGAGTTCAGCGGCGATCGAAACATTCTCGGCCGCTCCTTCGATCTGAACGACCGTGTGCATACCGTCATCGGGGTGCTTCCGCCATTGCCTGAATATCCTGACGCCAATGATGTATACATGCCGACGACATCCTGTCCCTATCGCTCCGATCCGAAAACCATCGCCGACCGCGAGTCGCGAATGATCTCTGCCTACGCGCGCCTCAAGCCTGATGCCACCGTGGCCCAGGCGCGCGCCGAGCTGGCGACCATCTTCGGCCGACGCGCCGCAACCTATGGAAAGTTCTATCCCGCCAGCGCCGGCTTCGCACCCCTCATCGCGCCGGTCGACAGCGAACTGACCCATGCCGCCCGGCCCACATTTGTCACTTTGCTCGCAGCCGCTGGACTCGTGCTCCTCCTCGCCTGCGCAAATCTCGCCAATCTCGCTCTTTCGCGACAGATGCGCCGCTCCCGCGAGATGGCCATTCGCATGGCAACGGGCGCGAGCTCTGCCAATATCTTCCGCCAGCTTCTCACCGAGAGCATGCTCGTCGCTCTCGCCGGAGGCGTTCTGGGCGTTATCCTGGCTGCCTTCGGCTCGAAGCTCCTTATCGCCTATGCCGCCCGCATGACTCCGCTCTCCGGCGACATCCACCCTGACGCGCGCGTCCTGCTCTTCGCCCTGGGAATCTCTCTGCTCACCGGCCTCCTCTTCGGAGCCCTCCCCGGCTACATCGCCAGCCGCGTCCGCATCACCAGCCTCACTGACGCGGGCGAGCGCACGGCAGGTAGCGAGAGCGGCACCCGCTTACGCAATCTGCTTGTCGGCGCCCAGGTCACGCTCTCGTTCGTTCTGCTCATGTGCGCCGGCCTCATGCTCCGCAGCCTCTACAACTTGCTCTCCGTCGATCCCGGCTTCAAGACCGCGAATGTCCTCTCCATGCAAGTCAGTCTCAACTGGACCAAGTACAAGGAGCAGTCTCTGAAGAGCGCCTTCTTCCACCAGGTCCTGGACCGCGTACAGCAGCTGCCGGGCGTAGACAGCGCCTCATTCAGTTGGATGGTTCCCCTCAACAGCGACATGGGCCGCATGAGCGGAGGCCTCGTCTTTGAAGACCAGCCCGTGCGTGGCAATGAGCCCGCTCCGCAGGTCGACTATGAGGTAGCGACGCCCGAATACTTCCGTGTCCTAGGCGTCCCCGTCCTCTCCGGCCGAGCCTTTACCAGCAACGACACTATCGACACGCCCAAGGTCGCGATCGTGAACCAGCGTCTTGCGAAACGCTACTGGCCCGGCCAGGATCCCATCGGACATCGCGTATCCACTGATCGCGGCAAGACATGGACCACCGTCGTCGGCATGGTAAGCAACGTTCGCCAATACGGTCTCGACAAAGAGTCAGACGAAGCTATCTATCTCCCCGTATACCAGCAGGATGTAACCAACATGCACCTGCTCGTGCGCACCCGCAGCAATCCCATGCGGTTGGCGAACGAGGTTGCGGCTGTCATTCACGCGATCGACCCGCAGCAGCCTGTGACCAACGTCCGCACACTCGACCAAGTCCGCAACACGCAACTCGGCACACCCCGCGTGACTGCTACGCTGCTTGGCCTCTTCGCCGGCGTGGCGCTCTTCATCACCATCGTCGGAGTCAGCGGGACCCTGGCCCTCTCCGTGGCCCGCCAGACCAAGGAAATCGGCATCCGGATCGCTTTAGGTGCAACTCGAGAACGCATTCTCCGCAACGTCCTCGTACGCGGCATGATCCCCGTGATTGCCGGCCTCGCCCTGGGCATCGCAGCCGCTGCCTTCGCAACTCGCGCCCTCGCCGGAATGCTCTTCGCGATCAAACCCGATGATCCCGTCACCTTCGCGGTCATTGCCGCTCTACTGCTTTTCGTCGCCCTGCTCGGATGCCTGATGCCCGCGCGTAGGGCGATCCACATAGACCCAATGAAAGCTCTGCGAACCGAATAGGCCCACTACTTCTCCGTCTTCAGATAGCGCCCGAAAAACTCCGCCCCGTACTGATACGCCGTCAGCCATGTGCGGTGCAGCAGAAAATCGTGGATCTCATCCGGAAAGATATGCTCCTCAAACGGAGTTCCCTGCGCGCGCAGCGCCGCCGCCAGTTTTACTGTCTGCGAGAACTGCACGTTGCGGTCATCGTCTCCCTGCATCAGTAACACCGGCGAGCGCCATCCCTTTACCGAGGCTAAAGGAGATGACTCCCACGCGATCCTTGCCGCGTCCTTATCCGCGTTCGGATCATACGCAGGCTGCCAGATATTCAACTCCAGGTTCCAGTCATGAACCCCATGCAGATCCACGCCCGCCGCAAACAGGTCCGATGCACGCGACAAGGCGAGCGCCGTTAGATAGCCGCCGTAGCTGCCGCCCCACACGCCAATGTGCGCCCCATCAACATCCGGGCGCCCGCGCAGATATAGCCCCGCTCCCAGCACATCGTTGAACTCGCTCGCTCCCGCCGCGCCGTAATTGAGCGCCTCGCGAAAGTTGAGCCCATAGCCAATCCCGCTGCGATAATTCACCGACAACACGATGTAGCCCAGGCTCGCGAGGTACTGGTTCATCGCGTACGCATTCGAGTAGTACTGCATGTAATGCCAGCCGAGCAGCATCTGTCTCCGCGACCCGCCATGAAAGAACACAACTGCTGGATGCTTCTGCCCACCACCCGCAGGCATGAACAGCTGCCCGTGAATCTGCAGGCCATCCGCCGAACTGAAGATCACCTGCTGAGGAATAACCAGCTTCGCCGCCGGAAACTCCGCTGGAACAAGCTGCGGCGCAATGTCCTGCATCTCGCCATTCGGCAAGACCACCGCCGGCCGGATCGGCACCCGAGCATCCGAGTGCAGCACAGCGACGCTTCCGGCTAAAGGTACGACGGGAGCAACCTCGATGCCGTCGCCGTGTGTAATTTGTCGAGCATCGCCACCAGTGACACTCACCTGCCACAGATGCCTCCGGTCAATATCGCCCCGGTCTGACGTGAATTGGTTCGACGTGTAGTACACCGTCTTCCGATCGGCACCCAACGCTACGCTCTGCACTTCGAAGTCGCCGGGAGTCAACGCAGTCGGCATCCCACCCTTCGCGTCAATCGAATACAGGTGAATCCAGCCGTCACCCTCCCACGGAAAGACAATGCGATTTCCGGCGGCCCACAAAAGCTGATGGTCGGTGTCCGCTTCGTGAAATACGCTGCCCGGTCCCCTGTGTGCCCGCCAAATCTCGCGACCCTGGTCCGTTTCCACATCTGCAACCTGAATCGACCACGGCTGAGCCGACCTGCGTGGTTTGAAGTCAATGCCCGAAATATCCGGAGGCGCTCGCAGGAAGGCGATACTCCGTCCATCCGGCGACCACGCTGGCTCCGAGTCCTTCTCCGTGCTTGGGGCTAGGTAGCGCAGCGTCTTGGCCGTAAGTGAATACACGCCTATGAAAGCGTGATCCCCTCGATCACTCACAAACGCCAGCAATTTGCCATCCGGCGACCAGGTCAGCGATCCCGGCTTCCCTCGCTCATGAAAAAGCTGTTCCGGTTTGGCATTGGGATCGTTAGGCTTGATCGTCCACACCTGATCCTTCAGCAGATACGCGACCATCGTGTCGTCTGGCGAAACCTCCGGGCTGTGGCCCTCGGCCAGCTTGCGCGCCTCACCGCCCTTTACAGATACCATCCAGATATCCTGCTCGACCCCCTGCGGTAGAAGATCGGGATTCGGGGCCGGCTTCTCGGGAAACTCAAAATCACCCCCGCGCACATAAACCACCGATTGTCCGCCAGGAGTCCAGGTCACATCGCCGATCTCGATACCATCATCCGTGCCGTAGTGCGTGAGCGGTCTTGCCTTGTATTCCCCAGTAGTCTGCTGGTCTGCGATCCACAGGTTGCGCCGTCCCTCCTGATCTGCGATCCAGACAAGCTGCCCGGACGGCATTGCTTTCAGTTTCGAGTTGAACGGCGCGCTCATCACCTGCTGCAGCGTGAAAGTCTGGGCCCCCGCTACCAAACATGCCAATACCACGCAAGGAAAAAGCCACCACCGGTGACGCATCATCCTCCGCAATCCTCCTGACCGGAAAACAGAACACGTCGATTATGCGGGACGGGCAGAACAACCCGGAAAAGAAACTGAGGCGGGCACAATCTGGTCGGATGCTCACTCCGATAAGGCAAAAAAACGGCCCCTCGGGTGAGGGGCCAATCTGCCTTGGTTCTCTCGTTGTGTGAGAGCTTGGTTGCGAGCCTTTTCGTTATTGTTGTTGTGGAACCGATGGTTGCGACACAGCACCCTGAGGGGAGGGCTGCGCGGAAGACTGCTGCGTCGCACCGATCGGCGAACCCGAGCCCGAAGGCGTCGAGTTCAAGGCCGCTAAACTGTTTTGCATCAGGCTTACGCGCACCACACTGCCGCGCGTAGGCGTTTCGGAATCGTCGATTTTGGCATTGCCCATCGCCACCTGGTGAATGCGATAGACCGGAATCTGGTTCTCGGCCAGATACCGTACGACTGCATCCGACATGTGCTGCGAATTCTGAATGCCAGCCTGACCGCGGGTCGACGAATAGCCGGCGACCTCGACAATGTATCCCTTCTTGCCGCGCATCTGCCCTGCCACCTGATCTAAGGCGCTCTTCGCCTTGTCATTCAATGTGGTCTGGCCCGGGCGGAAGCGGATCTCAATGTCATTGACCCGCTGATACTGGTCGAGGTTCGAAACCGTCCCGTTAAGCTGGGCTGTCTGAGTGCTTGCCTGCTGTGCCTGCTGCTGAGCCTGATTGGCTGTGTTGTTCGCCGTCGTGGCCGTCTGGCTTGCCTGGTCCGCTGTGGACTGTGCCTGATGAATGCCGGCCTGAGCCCGGGCGTCTACATCCTTAATATCGTTGGCGTTCTTGGCTTGGAGCTGGTCCAGCTCGTTCAACCGGTCTTTCACTGGATCCAGTTGCCGATTCACCCACTTCTTACGCGCAAATGGGTTCACCTTGCCCCAGAAGCCTTCATTCGACTTCGTGGACAGGGGTTGACCTGTGGCGTAAGTGCTGTTGTCATTGGGGTTGGCCGAAGTTCCTGTCTGAACCTGTGCCGACTGCGATTGTGTTGGAGCGGACGAACTGCTCTGCGCAATCGCCGGATACCCAAGGCTCGCTGCAAGCAGCAGCGCCGAAACCGCCGAGGGTGTAATCAAGCTCTTCATTTTCGTTGATTCAGTCATTTTGATCTGCATTCCTTGGCATGATCTGGAAGAACACACTTCGGAAGCTGCGCAGCATCCTGTTATGCCAGCTGATAGAGCATGCGGTTTGCCAAACAGGACCCGTGGGCGGCCTTTCACTTAAATCGTTTTAAATAGAGGCCTTATTGGAATCTTCTAAGCGGATGCCCAGAGGTAAGGACAATGTAAAAAACGCCTGACTGGCGCTTTGTACGCCCTCTGAAGGAAAAATTTGCCCGGTAGGCAATTTTTTGTTGGACCAGCTACGCCCCGCCATGACGCAAAACTTGTGCAAAATGCAGGACTTTCCGGCTGGAGTTCTGGGCAATCTGCTCCCGGCAGCTGAACCCGTCCGCGACCAGAATCGTGTCCTGATCTGCCCCCCGGACGGCAGGCAGCAACACCCGCTCCGCCAGCGCCTGCGAGATGGCAAACTTCTCTTTCTCAAAGCCGAACGGCCCCGCCATCCCACAGCACCCCGAATCCAGAACCGACACCCGCCCCCCGGCCCGCTCCAGCAGCGCCACCTCGGCCTTCATCTTCGTCTGAGATTTCTGGTGACAGTGCCCATGCAGTACCACGGAACGGCCTTCCAGGCTCGCTGGCCGGTATCCCTCGGCCTGCTTCAACAGGAAATCCCCGAGCAGGAAGCTCTGTTCCCGCAGCCGCGTGGCATTCGGATCGTTGGGAAAGAAATTCCGCAGCTCGTCCCGAAAGACGCTGGCGCACGACGGCTCGAGAAAGACGAGCGGCAGCCCAGCTTCTATCGCTGGAGCCAGCCTGTTCAGCACATCCTCGAGATACTCCCGCGCCTCGGCCAGAAAACCGAAGTCGTAGAGTGGTCGGCCACAGCAGATGTGTCCTTGCGGCACCTGCACATCGAACCCGGCTCCCGTCAGAACCTCGCGCCCCGCAGCCAAAGTATCCGGATGAAAGTAGTTATTCCAAGTATCCGGCCACAATACCACCCGTCTGCCCTGATCCCTGATCCCTGTGCCCTGATCCCTTAGCGTGCTTTGAAAACTCCGCGCCGCGAACGCAGGCAGCCTCCGCTGCTGAGCAATTCCCAGCGCCGCCTTCACCACCCCACTCACTCCCGGCATGCGCATGGGAAGATTCGCCAACACGGGCGTCACGCCTGGAACAAGCGCGGCCAGTCGTGCCCACTTGTCCATGAAACCGAACGCATAGTCGCGCAGATGCCGGCGATGTCCCTGATAATAATGCGCAAGAAACTCCGCCTTGTACGTCGCCAGGTCCACATTGACCGGACATTCCGTCTTGCACGCCTTGCACGACAGGCACAGATCGAGAGCCTCTTTCACATCCTCGCTTTGCCAATCGTGCGCCAGCACGTCCCCCTCAAGCATCTCCCACAGCAGGTGCGCCCGCCCCCGCGTCGAGTGCTTCTCCTCCTGCGTCACCATGTAGCTGGGACACATCGTCCCCGGCCCCGCTTTTCTGCAGGCGCCAACACCCACGCAGCGCAGCGTCGCCTCCGAAAGAGAGCCCTGATCGTCCGGAAACTGAAAGAACGTGTCCTGGCGATGCGATCTGTAGCCATCCCCAAGCCGCAGATTCTCTGTCGCGTCGTACACAGCAACCGGATCGATCACATGCCCCGGGTTCATCTTGTTGTCCGGATCCCACAGCCGCTTGAACTCACGGAAAGCCTCCATCAGTTCCGGACCAAACATCTTCGGCAGCAGCGCCGATCGCGCCTTCCCGTCTCCATGCTCCCCGGATATCGACCCCCCATGCGCAACGACAATATCCGTCGCCCGGTCGATAAACTCCCGAAACGCGCGAATCCCCGCCGCGCTCTCTAGGTCGAAGTTGATGCGCAGGTGCACGCACCCCTGCCCGAAATGCCCATACATCGGACTCCGGTAGCCATACTCACCCATCAGCGCAAACAGCTGCCGCAGATACGATCCCAGCTTCTCCGGAGGAACCGCCGCATCCTCCCACCCCTCCCAGCCATGCGGCTCGCCGGGCACAAAGACCGTCGCCCCCAGCGCCGACTCCCGCACAAACCAGATCCGTGCCGCGTCAGCCGTCGAATAAAGCCGCGCCGAAGGACGCGCCGCCAACCCTGCAGCTGCCTCAACGAACCTCTTCGCCTGCGCCAGAACCTCTTCCTCCGTCGAGGCGCCAAACTCGACCAGCAGGAATGCCTGTCCCGGCGGCAGCAGCGCAATATCGTCCACTGCCAGGCCTTTGCGCAGCATGAACCCGGTCAGCATCCGGTCGATTCCTTCAAGACCGATCGGGTGATATTCAAGAATGAACGGCACATGATCCGCCGCGATAAAGGCATCCTCGAATCCCACAACAACCAGCCGCCGGCACGGCGGGCTGTGTTTCAGATCGAGAGTCGCCCGCAGCACGGTTGCACATGTTCCCTCGCTCCCCACCAGCGCACGCGCCACGTTAAACCCGTTCTCCGGCAACAGTTCGTCCAGGTTGTACCCCGACACGCGCCGGGGAATCTTCGGAAATTTCTCCCGGATTAAGTGCTCGTACTTGTTACGAATCCGCGCCAGCCCGGCATAAATCTCTCCCTGTCGTCCCCCGCCCGCCACAATCCGTTGCAATTCTTCATCGCTCGTTGGGCAAACCGTCATCCGCGTGCCGTCATAGAGCAGCACATCGAGTGCGCGAATGTTATCCACTGTCTTTCCACCCATCAGCGCATGCGTCCCGCAGGAGTTGTTGCCGATCATGCCGCCGAGGGTGCACCGTGAATGCGTCGCCGGATCAGGCGCAAAAGTCAGGTGATGCTCCTCCGCCGCCTCCCGCACCCGATCGAGAACAATACCCGGCTCAACCATCGCCAGCCGTGACTCCGGATCAAGCGACAGGATCGACCGCATGTACTTCGAGAAGTCCAGCACCACCGCGACATTGCAACATTGCCCGGAAAGGCTCGTTCCACCGCCCCGCGCCAAGATCGGCGCACCCAGTTCGCGGCAGGCGGCGAATGTCGCCTCAACGTCTGCGATGTTCCTCGGGATGACCACCCCGATCGGCACCTGTCTGTAGTTCGAAGCATCGGTAGCGTAGAGCGCGCGAGAGCCCGCATCGAAGCGCACCTCTCCCTTGATCCGCGTCTTGAGTCTGGCTTCGAGTTCTCGCGCCTCGCGAAAACTCTCGTGAGGATGCTGCGCATTGTTGAGAATGGGAAGGGAAGATGCCACGCCTGGATTCATCCTGCAATTCGAGACTGATTTAGGACTCACCGCATTTTACGGCACATCTGCGGCTCACTCCTCTATCCTGTTTGCGTCTCACCTGCGGAAGGGAGGATGCCCATGAACCGCCTCCGTCTCATCCTCGCTGGCGCCGGCCTTGCCGCGCTGCTGCTTGCAATCGCAACTCCTCGAATGGTCGTATCCGCCGACTCGCACACCGGCTCCGTGACTCCCGCCACGCCTATGCTCGAGCCACGCTCCGGCCACAGCGCCACGCTGTTGCAGGACGGCAGGATTCTCATTGCCGGCGGCATGCGCCGCAATCAGGATTTCTACCGGTCGGCCGAGTTGTACAATCCGACGACCGGCAGATTTCAGCCCACCGGCGAGATGAACATCGCCCGAGTAGGACACGCCGCCGTTCTCCTCCGTTCAGGAAAAGTCCTTATTGTCGGCGGCTGGATCGGCCATGGCTGCACCGCCACCGCCGAGCTGTACGACCTGGCAACGGGCAAGTTCACATTGACCGCGAAGATGACCGCCCTCCGCGGCCGGCCGGAGGCGACATTGCTGGCGAGTGGCGACGTTCTCATTACCGGAGGGGCCGACCAGCCCAACGGCTCTGGTGGAACCGCATCCGCTGAGCTTTTCCGCGCTGCTAGCTTGACCTTTGAGCCACTACCTCCGATGCATGCCGCACGCGTCTCGCACACGTCCACGCTCCTTCGTGACGGGCGCGTGCTGATTGTGGGAGGCCGCGGAGATTCCGTAACTGCCGTCGCCGATCTCTACGATCCAGCGACCAGACGCTTCATCCAGACCGGAAGCCTGGCTACGGCGCGGTATAAGCAGACCGCTGGACTGCTTCCCGACGGCCGCGTTTTGATCGCCGGCGGCTCTGATGATCGCGACTGGACCGGCTCACTCCGCAGCGCCGAGATCTACGATCCCCGCACGGGGAAATTCGCCGCGACGTCACCGATGCACGACGCCCGCTTCAAGCTTCCTGACGAAGCCGCCCAACTACCCTCCGGACAACTGTTGATCGCCGGCGGAAGCAAACAGGTTGAGACTTACGATCCTGCCACGGGTCGTTTCGTGGTGGCGTCCGGGCAACTGAGCAACGCATGGCATTACATGAGTGAAACCCGCCTGAAAGACGGGAGTGTCCTTCTTGCCGGGGGCTATCCAAACAACGACCAGACTACCGCGCAAACGTGGATCTATCGACCGTAAGGCCCTACGCCTCTTGTGGCAGGTAATCGCTGGGCTGCGTCTGGTCAGCGCGCCGCTCGTGCCCGAGCGCATCCATCAGCCACGTTGCCGCAACCGACACCACCAGGTTCACCAGCAGCGCTGGAATTGCCGCGTACACAACGTAGGTATGGCCGCCGAATTGAAAAGGAAAGACCGAGCTCTTAAGATCCCGAGCCAGCGCCAGCCCCGTTCCCGTCGCCATGCCTGCCGCCCAGCCCCACAGCAGCGCGCGCCCATGGAACCAGCGTGTGAAGAGCCCCAGTACCACCGCCGGAAAGAGCTGCCCAATCCAGATGCCCCCCAGCAGCTGTAGCTCGATCGCATACTGCGCCTTCACAAACAGCACAAAGGCCAGCGCCCCGAACTTCAGAAACAACGACACCACCTTCGCATTCTTCGACTCCTGCGCCGGAGTCATCGGTGTCCGCCGCAATTCGCCATAGAGATTGCGCGTAAACAGATTCGACGCTGCAATCGACATAATCGCTGCCGGCACCAGTGCCCCGATCCCGATCGCCGCCAAGCAGAAGCCCGCAAACCAGCTGGGGAACATCTTCACAAACAGCAGTGGAATCGCGCTCGACGTGTCTGCCGTGTGGATCTCCGCCGCAATCGCCATGTATCCCAGCAGCGCGATCAGCGCCAGTAGCAGGTTATAGGCCGGCATCAGCGCCGCATTTCTGCGAATGATTCGCCCGCTGCCCGCGCTCAGCACGCCGGTCGCCGTATGCGGATACAGCACGATCGCAATCGCCGATCCGAATGCCAGCGTGCTGTAGCTCAGGTACTGCGAAGGCTTCAGAATGATCGACGCCGGAGGTTTGTGCGCCGCCAGCGCCGTCCCCGCCGTCGCAAAAATGTGCCCATACCCTCCCAGCTTCGCCGGCAAAATCACGATTGCCGCCAGCACCATGATGTACAGCATTACGTCTTTGACAATCGCAATCGCTGCCGGAGCGCGCAGTCCGCTCGTGTAGGTGTAGGCCGCCAGGATCACAAACGCAGCCACCAGCGGCCACTCGCCGTTGATGCCCAGCGCCGCGATCACCTCCCGCATGCCCACCAGTTGCAGCGCGATGTATGGCATCGTCGCCAGAATTCCCGTCAGTGCCAGCGCAATCGACAGCGCCCGGCTGCCATGTCGTCCTCGTGCAAAGTCCGCCAGCGTTACGTAACCGTTACGGTGGCAAACATTCCACAGCCGAGGCAGCACCAGCATCATGTAGGGATAGAGAAGAATGCAGTAGGGAATCGCGAAGAACCCCGGCGCGCCCGTTCCGTAAAGCGCCGCCGGAACCGCAATCACCGTATACGCCGTGTAGAAATCGCCGCCGATTAGAAACCACGTAATCAGCGTCCCAAATCGCCGTCCCGCCAGCCCCCACTCTTCCAGGCTGTTCAAGTCCGCCCGTTTCCAGTGCGCCGCAAAAAATCCGGCAACCGTCACCAGCAGAAAACAGAAGCAGAACACAACAATCGCAACCGCGTGCGGATGAGAAGCCATAGTGTCAGGTTGAGTTATCTTAACAAGGCCCCAGGCGAACCGGTTCTGGGGTCGGGGCAACCTGAAAGCTCAGTAAAGGCCTACCTCAGTCCTCCGGGTGTCGGCCACTCGTAAACCACCACGCCCAGATCGTTCAGCACCTGCATCGTAGTCTCCACGTTGCGCCGCACCTGCACGCGGTCTGCGCGGGCCTGAACCGTGTCTTCCTGGATTGCAATCACCCGCCCGTACGGCCACGAGTCTTCCGGAATAGCCGCCAGCGCCTCCGGCAAATCCGAGAGCCGCAATTCCAGCTCCCGCCGCCGCGCATTCGCAGGATGCATCAGGTTCCCCGGCGCCAGGCTGCTCTGCGGTGCCTCGGGATACGTCACTCGCAGCGTCACCGTCTTCTTGCCGACCATCAGGAACGGATTCCCCCAGCTGTCCCGCGTATGGATCGCCATGTAGCGGTTCTTGGCCGGCGGAGGTATCTGTTCCAGTTCCTGCCGCTCCGTGTCGCGCTCGGCAATAGCGGCCTTGGCCTCCTGTGGAGTCGGCTTCACCACCGGCGCGCTTCCCGTTTGGTTAGGGGACGAGCAGGCGCAGATCGCCCCAGCCAGACCAAGGGTTAAGAAAATTAAACAAAGGTTTTTCATCATTCAGGTGCAGAGCGCCGGGCAGCCCCAGCATATCAAGGGAAGATGCGAATTAAGGCAAATTCCCGGCGCCGGGTTACCTTCCTTGCCAAACTGGAACACGCTTTTCAAGAAAAGCACTCGTGCCTTCGGCCTTGTCCGCTGTTCCGCAGCACAATCCAAACAGAGCTGCCTCATGCTCCAGCGCCTGTTCCAGGGGCAGATCGTATCCCGTATGCACCGCTTCCAGAGACTTCTGCACAGCCAGGGGAGCCTGCGCGGCGATCGCCTTGGCAATCTGCTTCGCGCGCGCCATCAGTTGATCGGCTGCAACCACCTCCTCTAACAGCCCGATCCTCGCCGCCTCCGCCGCCCCGATAATCTCGCCCGTCAGAATCAACTTGAGCGCCGCACCCTTGCCCACCAGCCGCGGAAGCCGCTGCGACCCGCCGTAGCCGGGAATCACCCCCAGCTTCACCTCCGGCTGTCCTAGCTTCGCCGCCTCGCTCGCGATTCGAATCGTGCACGCCAGCGCCAGCTCGCACCCTCCGCCCAGCGCAAATCCATTGATCGCAGCAATCACCGGAACCCGCAGCGCCTCGATCTTCGAAAACAGCCGCTGGCCCCGTAGCGCCAGCTGCTGTCCATTCATCACCGACACCTGCGCCAGCTCCTGAATATCCGCCCCTGCCGCAAAGGCCTTCTCACCCGCGCCGGTAAGAATGACCGCCCGCACCGCCGCATCCGTCGCGATCCCATCAATCGCCGCTTCTAGCTCCGCCAGCAGCGCCGCATTCAGCGCATTCAGCACCTTGGGACGATTCAGCGTGACGACAGCAACGCCATCGCGCACTTCAACAAGAATGTTTTCGTAAGTCATAGTGAACGGGTGAGAATAGCATGTCCGCTTGAGGGAAGGGAGGTTTGCCACCAGTATCAACGACGAGCATAAGCCCGTGCATACTTCTTAATTGCGATCGCGATAGTATCGAGCCTTTCCAGTCGGCCAGCCTCGAATGCGGCTTCTCTTCCTTTCTCTCGTGCCTCGCAGTGTGTTTGGGGCAAATATGACGATGAGCAGCACAGATAATCCGATCAAGATTGCAAATGGAGCGAAAACGTAACCGCCCCACCAATTCCTGTAGTCAAGGTTGCCTTTGATAAGAGCGCCTGCACCTAAGCCAATGATCGTCAGTGCAATCAAGATAAATAAAGCACGGTGAGACCAAGGCAACTCGGCAGACTTCTTCAGGCTCAACCCCGATACCCCATCCCATCCAGCACGCCCCGCATATAAGCGAAGCTCTTCGTCACGCCCGGCATGGGATCGTCCGCGTGAACCTCATACTCCAGGTCCACATATCCCGGATACTTGATTTTGATCAGTGCCTCGAAGATGCCGCGCACCGGCAGGATGCCGTCCCCCACCGCCACCTGGCTGTCCTTCTTATTGAAATCCGTCAGATCCTTCATGTGCACGTCAAAGAGCCGTGGTCCGGCTGCGTGAATCGCCTCCACCACATCCGTCCCCGCCCGCACGCAGTGCCCTACATCGATGCAGCAGCCCATCCGCGGATCCATCCCCTTCATCGCCTTCAACACATCCATTGGCGAGTGCCAGATTTTGTCCTCCGGCCCATGGTTATGAATGCCGAACTTGATGTCGTACTCCTTCACGAACTTCTCGATGCGCGGCAGCGTCGCCGGAGTCGGATCGCCCGCCACGATCACCTTCACTCCTGCACGCTTCGCATAATCGAACTTCGTTCGGATATCCTCGTCCTCATCCTTCGGAAAATACACCGTCCCCACCGCCGTCAGCTTGATTCCCGCCGCCGTATAGGCCGCAACCGCCGCCTCCGTTGCCTCAGCCGGAGACATGGGCAGATGATCCTTCACATCTTTCGCGTTGAGATTCGTGACCTTGAGCTCTTTCATCCACTCGATCACGTGCGCCCGGTCGAACTCGCGAAAGGTATAGCTGGCAATCCCCAGCTTGATCGGCGACTCCTTGAGCGAATCCTGTTTCGGCTGCGCAAAAAGCCACGGAGCAGAGGTAGAGGTAGCGGTGGCGGCAACCGCGGCGGCAACAGCTCCGCTGCGCAGAAAGTCTCGACGGTCGATAGACATAACGGAGGCCATCATAATTTTTGCGCACCGGCGTGTCTAACTCTGTCCCGCATGCCGGGACGCACCGCCCTTATCCTAACTGCATGAAGACCGCACGCCTTCTCACCTTCGCATGTGTCCTCGTCGCCATCCTCGCCATTGCGCACTTCGCGGATCATGCCCATGCTGCTCAAAGCTCGACACTCAAGGGCGACGCCGCGCACCCCGCTCACACCCAGGGCTGGGTCGACACCCGCCTCTACTTCGGACTCGGCCGCGCCGATCAAACCGAAGGAGTGCACACCGAGGCCCGCGTCACCGAGTCCGGCTGGCTCGACTTCCTCGATAAAGAAGTAACCCCCCGCTTCCCCGACGGCCTCAGCGTTTTCGATTGCTATGGACAATGGCAGGGTAAGACCATGAGTCACCCCGAACGCCTGCGTTCCAAAGTGCTGGTCATCGACTATCCCGACACGCCCGCCAACCGCGCCAAGATCGAGGCCATCCGCATCGCCTGGAAGAAGCGCACCGGAGACCAGTCCGTGCTCAACGTCACCCAGCCCGCAGAAGTCTCTTTTTAGGAATTCAGCCGCGCCCGGGCAATCGCATCGAGCACGCCATTCAGAAAGTTGATCGACTCCGGCGCCGAGTAGCGCCGCGCAATCTCGAGTGCCTCGTTAATCACGATAGGCGCTGGCGTTCCCGGAAATCCCACCAGCTCCGCCACCGCCGTCCGCAGCAGGTTGCGGTCTACCGCCGACATGCGCGTCAGCTTCCAGTTGGCCGAGTGCTCTTCGATCAGCCCGTCAATCTCCGCCTCGCGCGCCGTCGCCACGCGAAAGATGTCCTCCGTGAAGCCGCGCGTATCGTCTTCGACGTCATCTCGCGTCTGCCAGAAGGTCTTCCGCACTTCATCCGGAGTCTGCTTTCCCACGTCAGCCTGGAAGAGCATCTGCATTGCCAGCTCGCGGCTCTTGCGCCGCTTTCCGACCAGGCTCATCGCTCCGCTTCCACTCGCGGCGCTTCCACCCTCGCCGCGCTCTCCGCCTCGCTTTGCTGAAATGCCCGGTCGCCGATCTTCCTGTGCAGCGACACCATCTCGATCGCCGCCGAGGCCGCCTCGAATCCCTTATTTCCCGCCTTGAGGCCCGCGCGATCCAGCGCCTGCTCCAGCGTCTCGCAGGTCAGCACGCCAAAAGCATGCGGAATCCCCGTCTCCTGCTGCGACTGGCCAATTCCCCTCGAGACCTCGTTGTAGATCGCCTCATAGTGCGCCGTCTCTCCGCGAAGCAGCAGCCCCAGCGTGATCACCGCATCCACCAGCTTCGTCTCCGCAATCTTCCTTGCTGCCGACGGAATCTCCCATGCGCCCGGCACCCGCACCACGTGTACTTCATCCCTTCTCGCTCCGCTGCGATACAGACAGTCCAGCGCACCCTCGAGCAGCCGATCGGTGATCACTGCATTCCAGCGTGCGACCACGATGGCAAACTTCATCCCTTCCGCCGACAGATCGCCCGTCATCGCCACCGGCTTGCCCTTCAGCGGATCCATCCACTCCCAGAATGCGAACGTCACTCCCGGAATCGGCTCTACCGTGAACACCCGCGACTTCCAATGCGTCTCCGTCGTCGCCGAGATCCGCTTCGGTGCCTCAGCCGCGGTCAGATGTTTTGCCAGCCAGTGCTCCGCCACCTCGCGCACCGCATCGAGCTGCGTGACTTCGATGAACGTATCGGTCTCGCCGCGCGCCATGCCGTCCACAAACTCAAGGTTCCCCAGCGGAGCCACAAACGGGCGTCCGCGGCTCGCCTCGTCATCCCAACTCTTCCCGTCCTCAAATCCCAGCACTGAAAAGAAGCTCACCAGTGTGTCGTAAACCGCCGGTGTACTAGCCGGCCTGACCAGCGTAATGCCCTTAATCATGTATTTGAGGTTATCAGGACCGCACCCGCCCGGCCGCGCATCCAAGTGCGCGTAAGCTGGCTTCTTATGTGGTTTGCGCCACTATTTCGCGGCCAGACCTGGCGAGAGCTTTGGGTCGCCATTCGCCGCCTTCGGCGTGACGCCCGCGCGCGCGCCTTTGTTCTTCGCTTCCTCGCCTTGGTGGCCGCGGCTGTGTACAGCGCCGTCCTTGCCCTCTCTTTCGCGGCCAGCTTTTTCCAGGAAAAGGCGGTCATCGCGGTCAGCAGCATCATCTTCATTTGCCTCCTCTCCGTGTTTGTCGTCCACAGGTGGAATGACCGCCGGGAAGCCCGCGCCTCGCCTCCGGTGGTCTCTGCGGCCGTGCAGCGGGAGATGCACCGGGAAGCCTTTCTTCTCGCCATCCTCCTCAATCGCGCCGGCAGCGAACGCATGATGGAAAAGGAGCTGCCCCCCGGCGTCGAAGTCGTCACCCGCCGCCATCAGCGCGAGCAACTCGTCCGCTTCGGCCTTTGGGACGACCTCGCGTCGCCCCTCAGAGATCTCCTCCTCCTGCCCAATGGACACTGGAGCGACGAGCAGAAATCCACCGCCGAATCATGCTGGGAATTCTTCATCGTCCTGCGCTGGGTCATGCGTCTGGATGATTCCCTCCGGTCGCTCGACCGAACACCCTCATACGATCTGGTGAAAACGCGCGATATCATCGGTCGCTACGAAGTCCTCAAGCCCGGCGACACTCTCGCCCCCTGGGATCTGCGTCCTGTCCGCGACGAAGCCTATCTTCACTTCGGACGGCTCTGGACCGAAGCCGTCGCCCGCGGCCTTGTCGCGAAGGGAGTCGAGCCCGACCACCGCGAGGAAGCCATCCGTGCGAAAGGTGAGATCGACGCCGACGGCGCCTCGAACGATCTGCTTATCGATGCTCAGACCGTCAGTGAGCTCTCCGACTCCAGCCTCTGGTTCCTCCTTCGTGCGGCAATCCGGCGATGGGAAATTGTGAATTTTCTCATCCCGTGGCTCTCGGAAGACCAGCCCGACGACCAGCTCAGGCTGTTTTGGAGCAAGGTGCTTAGCGCGTAAGTTGTTGTAATAAATGATGATGATATGCGGGCGATCTCTATTGCAATATTTGATAAAAAATCACTCATATTTTATGCATCTTGTGTGCTATAGTTTCATCAGATGTTGTGAACGCCGATCCTCTCCGATCGGCCAATTCAATGATCTTCGGAGGTACTTATGGCTATCACTCGTTGGGATCCATTCCGTGACATGTTCGCTCTCCAGAACCGCATGAACTCGCTCTATCAGGAATTCAACCGCGGTCAGGGCGATGAAACCGTCTCCACGGCAGCCTTCGTTCCTGCAGTCGATATCTACGAGGACGAGCACAAGATCGTCCTGAAGCTCGAAGTTCCGGGAATGAAGCAGGAAGACCTGGACATCAGTCTCGAGAACAGCACCCTCACCGTTCGCGGCGAGCGCAAGTTCGAGAAGGAAGAAAAGGAAGAGAACTTCCATCGTATCGAGCGGCGCTACGGCAGCTTCTACCGTGCCTTCACGGTGCCGACCACAATCAATACGGAGAACGTCAAGGCTGATTACGAAGCTGGCGTTCTGCGCATCGAGCTCGAGAAGCGTGCTGAGACCAAGCCGAAGCAGATCAAGGTGCAGGTTGGCGGGGGAGCCGGTGCTCCCAAGCCGGTCGAAGGCGCCTCGGCAGTCAAGCCGGTTGAGACCAAATCGGCTGCGTAAAGTAAGGTCCCGCCTCGTGCGGTCTTCATCATAGGGAGGGTGGAAGTTGGTACCAATCCAGCTCCCCCTCCCGCTTTTGTTTGTGTGAAAATTTCAGATTAATCGAGAACAATCATGGCTATTCGTTGGGAAAAATTTACGGTCAAATCGCAGGAAGCGGTACAGGCGGCAAGCCAGGTCGCTGACGAGAACGGCAATCCTGAAGTCCTGCCGCTTCATCTGCTCTCCGCGCTCATCGATGACCGCGACGGCATCATCGTCCCTATACTCGAAAAAGTTGGCGTCGCTACGCCACAGCTGCGTGCGAAAATCCAGGACGCACTCGGCAAACTGCCAAAGGTAAGCGGCAGCTCCACCCAGCCTGCGGCCTCCGCTGCGCTCAATAAGGTATTCGAACGCGCCTTCAAGGAGGCCGAGCAGTTCAAGGACGAATTCGTCTCTACCGAGCACCTCCTGCTCGCGCTTGCCGAGCAGAAGAACGACGGCGCGCAGCTTTTGCTCGCCTCTTTCGGAGCCACGCATGACGCCATCCTGAAGAGCCTCATCACTGTGCGCGGTACGCAGCGCGTTACCGACCAGAATCCCGAGGCGAAATATCAGGCGCTCGAAAAATACGGTAAGGACCTGACCGAGCTCGCCCGCCGCGGCAAGCTCGATCCCGTCATCGGCCGCGACGAAGAGATCCGCCGCGTCATCCAGGTGCTTTCGCGTCGTACCAAGAACAATCCCGTGCTCATCGGCGAGCCCGGCGTCGGCAAGACCGCCATTGTCGAGGGCCTCGCCCGCCGCATTGTGCACGGAGATGTACCCGAGATTCTGCGCGACAAGCGCGTCATCTCCCTCGATTTGGGATCGATGCTCGCCGGCGCCAAGTATCGCGGCGAGTTCGAAGACCGTCTCAAGGCCATCCTTAAGGAGATCCAGGACTCAAACGGACAGATCATCCTTTTCATCGACGAACTACACACTTTGGTCGGCGCCGGAGCCGCCGAAGGTGCCATCGATGCCTCCAACATGCTCAAGCCCGCCCTCGCGCGCGGCGAGCTGCGTGCCATCGGCGCAACCACGCTGAACGAATACCGGAAATACATTGAGAAGGATGCCGCCCTCGAGCGCCGCTTCCAGATCGTCTTCGTCGGCGAGCCCAATGTCGAGGACACCATCGCCATCCTGCGCGGTCTCAAGGAGCGCTACGAGTCACACCACAAGGTCCGCATCAAGGATTCGGCCATCGTTGCCGCAGCGACGCTTTCACACCGCTACATCTCCGACCGCTTTCTGCCCGACAAGGCCATCGACCTCGTCGACGAAGCCGCTGCCTCGCTCGCCATCCAGATCGGTTCGGTCCCGACAGAGATCGACCAGATCGAGCGCGAGATCACCTCGCTTGAAATCGAGCGTGCCGCTCTCAAGCGCGAAACCGATCGCGCCTCCAGGGAGCGCTTGGAGCAGGTCGAGCGCCAGATCGCCGCACTCAAAGAAGAGGCGACCGGGCTCCGCGCCCGCTGGCAGAAGGAGCGCGAGGCCATCACTCGCATCAGCGAGCTCAAGAAGCAGATCGAAGCGCTGCGTTTCGAGGCCGACGAACAAACTCGCCGTGGCAACCTCGAGCGCTCCGCGCAGATTCAGTACGGCGAGCTGCCGAAACTCGAAGCCGAGCTGAAAAAGCTGACCGCCGTACAGGACGCGGTCTCCGGCCCCCGCATGCTCAAGGAAGAAGTCGACGAAGAGGACATCGCTCGCATCGTCAGCAAGTGGACCGGCATTCCTGTCTCCAAAATGCTCGAGGGGGAGACCCGGAAGCTCATTGAGATGGAAAACCGTCTCCGTGAGCGCGTCGTCGGCCAGGACGACGCCCTGAAAGTCGTCGCCAACGCCATTCGCCGATCGCGCGCGGGCCTCAGCGATCCCAAGCGGCCCATCGGCTCCTTCATCTTCCTGGGACCCACCGGCGTCGGCAAGACCGAGACCGCTCGGGCCCTCGCTGAGTTCCTCTTCGACGACGAGCAGGCCATGGTCCGCATCGATATGTCCGAGTACATGGAGAAGCACGCCGTCGCACGCCTCATCGGCGCACCTCCCGGATACATCGGCTTCGACGAGGGCGGACAGCTCACAGAAGCCGTCCGTCGCCGGCCCTACTCCGTGGTCCTCTTCGACGAAATCGAAAAGGCTCACCCCGACGTCTTCAACGTGCTGTTACAGGTGCTCGACGACGGCCGCCTCACCGACTCAAAGGGTCGCACCGTCGATTTCAAGAACACTGTGCTCATCATGACCTCAAACCTGGGGTCACAAGCCTTGAATGCCGAATCGCTCACAACCGAAGCGGCCTTCGACCGTGCGCGCGAAGAGGTCATGGACATCCTCAAGCAGAGCTTCCGGCCGGAGTTCCTCAATCGCGTCGACGACATCGTCATCTTCCGTCCGCTGGGCGAAGCGCAGTTGTCGCACATTGTTCGTCTGCGCCTCAAGGATCTGGAGCGCTTGCTGGCAGATCGTCACATCACCATCGAGCTGACCGATGAAGCCATGCATCAGCTCATGATGACCGGCTACGATCGGGCCTATGGAGCGCGTCCCCTCAGGCGTGCCATTCAGCGGCTCGTCCAGGATCCGCTGGCCATCAAGATCCTCGACGGCGAGATTCTGCACGGCGATCACGTAAAGATCGACGCCGATCCGTTGAATAACCAGCTCAGGTTCGAGGTTGAAGGACACAGCGTAGAAGCATAATTCCTCCTGAAATTCAAAAGCCCCGCAGGGATCGACTCCTCGCGGGGCCCTTCTTTTGCGCTGACACCATCTCACGGTACCGTGATCACAACCTTTCCGATTTGCTCGTTCGACTCAAGATATTTGTATGCTTCCACTGTTTTCGCAAACGGGAAGGTCCTTCCAACCTTGGGCACAAACCGGCCATCGGCCAGCCGGTCGTAGATATACTCCTTCGCCACCTCCAGCAGGTCCGGATTTCTCGTAATCTCCCACAGGGTGTAGCCGCGAAACGTCAGTGCTTTTGCCAGCGCCCGCAGTAGCGGAAACGGCGTCGACTGCAGCGACAGCACACCGGCTTCAAAAATGATGCCGCCCTGCGCGGCCGCTTTGGACAGCTGCTCGACAAACGGCCCGGCCACCGTATCGAAGATTATCCGCGCTCCCTTGCCACCGGTAATCTCGTGCACCCTGAGGGCAATATTTTCCTCTTCCGTGGCGATGACATGGTCGGCGCCCAGTTCCACGAGCTGGGCGCGTTTCTTCGACGTCCGCGTCGCAGCGATGGAAACCGCTCCGGCATCCTTCACAATCTGAATGGCGGCCAGGCCCACGCTGCTCGATGCTGCAGTGATCAGCACAAAATCCCCCGCCGTCACATGGCCGAACTCGATCAGCGCCCCATAGGCGGTCACGTACTGCATCCAGATTGCCGCGCCCTGCACCGGGCTCAGATTCGGGGGATACTCGCCCAGTGCGGCGACTGGAGCAATCACTTCCTCGCCCACCATGCCGTACTCGATCATCGAAAACGCCGGTATCGTGCTCGCAGTTTTCCCGATCCAGTCCTTATCCACGCCCGGACCAACCTCCGCGATGACGCCCGCCGCCTCGTAGCCCAGTCCGGAGGGGAGTTTCGGGTCTTCGAGATACATCCCGTGGTAGAACATCGACTCCGCGCGATTCAGGCCGATCGCCTGAACCTTCAGCCTTACCTCGCCCTTCTTGAGTTCCCGAAGCGGCGCTTCCTCGATCTTGAGGTTTTCCGGGCCCCCTAACTGATGGAAACGAACAATCTTTGCCATAACCACCCCCCATGCATTTGGATGGACCTACTGTGGCGAAAGCATCAGGTAGGTAGATTAACAATTACCGCCCCACCTGCGTTAACTTCGATCTGATAAATTCGACGATCAGAGGCGTTCCGACTGCCAGTTGGTCAGAGCCCCTGCTTAAGATCGCGCCACTCGGAGCCTGTTCGGAGCCATCACGTTTGACCTCGACTACTACGGCTTCGCCATCCCCCGCATTCGGACTGGTCGAGAAATCCAACATCCTTCCTCGAATGTGGTGTTATTTCATCGCCGCCCGAGGCATGGCATCAGTTGATCTACGTCTACCATCGGCTCAGCCATCCCGAATACGACCGTGCCTGTCTTCTACGAAGCACCAGTTGCGATTGCTTAGGCCTTAAACCCACTCGCCCTGTCGCATCAGCGGTTCAGACTCACCCACAGCCGTGATGCCGTCAACGTCCATCTTGCCGGAGCCGATCATCCAATCCACGTGGATCAGGCTCTCATTCGCGCCTAGCTTCGCCAGCGCTTCCTTGCTGAGCTTCTCGCCGTCCTTGAGGCACGTACTGTACGCTTGGCCCAAAGCAATGTGACATGCGGCATTCTCATCGAAGAGCGTGTTCGAAAACAGCAGCCCGCTCTGCGCGATGGGAGAAGAATGCGGCACGAGTGCCACTTCACCTAACCGCCGCGCGCCGTCGTCGGTGTCGATCATTCGCTGCAGCACTTCCTCACCTCGATCAGCCTTCGCCTCGACCACGCGCCCGCCTTCAAAGCGAACCTTGATTCCCTCGATCATCGTGCCTTGGTGCGACAGCGGCTTGGTGCTGGTCACCGTTCCCTCGGTGCGATCCTTGTGCGGCGTCGTAAACACCTCTTCCGTCGGCATGTTGGGAATGCAATACCGCCCGTTGTGAGCCGTCATACCTCCGCCCAGCCACACGTGATCGTCTGCCAGCCCGACCTTCAAGTCCGTCCCCGGCGCCTTGAAATGTAGCGCCGAATAGCGCTTCTCGTTCATCAGGTCCGCACGTCGATGCAATCCCGCGTCGTGGGCCTTCCATGCCGTTACCGGATCGGTAGCGTCCACTCTGGACGCCGCGAATATCGCATCCCACAACCGCGCCAGCGCGTCCTCAGCCTTCAGATCCGGAAACACCGTAGCTGCCCACGCCCGCGTTGCCGCCGCCACAATCGTCCAGTTGATGTCGTGTCGGGTAATCAGCTCCAGCGCCGGTCGGTACGCCTTCGATACCGCCCTGTTCGCGCGCCCTACCTTCTCCGGATCCTCCTGCGACAGCAGCGCCGGGTTTCCGCCCGCCACCGCCAGCCGCGCTGCCCCGCTCCGGAAAGCATTGGCCATGCCCTCATACAGCCAGCCGGCCGCATAATCGAAGCTCTCATTCGGCGCATACCGATAGCGCAGCAACTGCGATTCTTCATCGTTCAGGAGCGTGGTCACCAGCGACGCCCCGGCCTTGTAAGCCTGCTCGGTAATCCGCCGCACTAGCGGCAGTGTGTCGAGAGTGGCGGTCATCACCAGCTCCTGGCCGGGCGCGAGCCCGAGGCCAACACGGATGGCGACTTCAGCAAGGCGATCAAGTTTTTGTTCGTGAGTAAGCGCGGTTGTTTCGAGGACGGATGAGCTCATGAACTCATTGTCTCAGTTTCTGAGGCAGGCGAGAATTTTGCCCAGCAATAACAAAACCCGCCAGGCCCCGGCCAATTCCAATTTATTGGCTATTGGCTATTGGCTATTGGCTATTGGCTATTGGCTATTGGCTATTGGCTATTGGCTATTGGCTATTGGCTATTGGCTGAACTTCACGACATCTTCTCGTAAATCCCCGACCGCCGCACCCAGCTCCCGCCCTGCTTTTCGAGATATACCCACTCGCCCGCAGAGCACAGATTCGCGCACCACACATTCACGTAGACCAGCGCGGCCGTCCGTTGATTGTTGAAGTACACCGCGCTGAAAAAGGCGATGCCGGAGCCGCCGGACCCGCCACGCCGCCGATCCCCGACCTGCTGTTTGTTGAGCAGCGGATACAGGTGGTTACGGAAATCGTGAGGGTTGAGTAAGAAGCGCTGATATTTGCGCGCTTCAAAATCCCGGTTGGCCTGGTCGAAGGCCTCAACATTCTCCGGCGGAGCCTTGAGCTGTCCCTTGGGAGGAACCGCCGGGTTCATGTCCGAAATATTGATCGTAGTATCGGCAAGCCCCCACTGACTTACGTGGCGAGGAGATATATGGTCAAACCGCGCTCCGGGCAGAAGCAGGGAATAGATCGAATAGGAGTCCGCAGCGAGACTCGCTGGCAGGGGCGGCTGCAGGCCGGAGTCCGCAAGCACCGTCCTTGAAGGTGTCCCCGAAATCTTCTCGTAGATCCCCGACCGCCGCACCCAGCTCCCGCCATGCTTTTCGAGATAGACCCACTGCCCCTGTTGGCACAGGTTGGCGCACCAGTTGTTCATGTAGACCAGCGCCGCTGTGTGCCCCGCGTTGAAGTAGACCTGGCTAAAAAATGTTACGCCCGGATAGCTGGCATACTTCGCCTGCAGCTCCGATCCCGCGTCCACGGCGGTCTTCGCGCGGCGCAGTTCCGCTACCTGGTCCGAATTCAGCAGCTCATACGGCTGAGCCAGGTTCAATTGCTGGGTAAGCTGCAGCCTCTGGTATTTGCGGGTGTCAAAATCCCTTACCGCCTCCTGAAAGCGTTTCGGATGGTCGTCGGGCGGCTTCAGCTGCCCCTCGGGAGGGACTGCCGGGTCCATATCGGAAATGTTGACCGTGGTATCGGCTATCGCCCACCGCGGATACTGCCCCGACATCGAGTCGAACGGCGCCCCCGGCATCAGCACCGAGTAAATGGCATACGAATCGGCCGCGCGATCGGGCGGCATCGGAATCGCCCCCGCGTCCGCCAGAACCCCGCTGATCGGAGACGCGGCAAAGAGACAGGCGGCGGCAGCGGCACAAAGTAGCGTCCTTCGGAGCATGTAACCCCCAAACGGATCCCGGAGACCGGGCACCTTCACCTTAAGACGCGGCGATTGCGTCCCGCGTTTCAGTTCAATGGCCGCCCGAAGATCCCGCTCAGAGCTCCCACGGCGCCGCCCCTTTGGGAGGAGCATCCCGGTCGCGGCCCTTCACCCGGTCGTACATGTACTCGTCGCTGACCGATCCCAGGGCCTCGTTATACAGAACCGCCTCGCCAATCACCTCGCGCAGCTCTTCGCCAAACAGGTGCTCCGCCTTCAGCCGATCTGCCGTCGCCGCAATCTCCAGCTTGCTCGTCTTCAGGAACTTCTGGAATCCACGGTCGAGCAGAAACGCGATCTCCCCGCCGAGCACTACGCCCGGTTTCTGCACGAGGGCCACCCCCTTGCCACCCTTGGCCGGAGCGAGCACCGCGGCGCATCCGTACTTCGAGACACGGACCCCATTTGCGACCCCGGGTGCGTCCTGAACATCAAATTGAAGGCTGCGAAGCTTGCTGACGACTTCCTCAAACGTGAGCGGCTTGATTTTTCGGGGCATGGCGCTTTCTGAATGCAATTTAAGCTTGCGATTGAGATGTTTGCGCGCCAAAGTTACACTAAGAGCTGGCGCAATTGGCTCCCTCCCACTGTCGCACATTGGGGCGGAGACTCGCAATGCAGTTTAGGCGGCCGAAAAGCCGCCACGTAAATTGATGGCAACATTGACCAATTCGGCCACCATCTCCCTCGGGACGACGTTGCACGAGCGCATCGGCAACACGCCGCTCATCCGCCTCGAGCGCCTTACTGCGCACCTGCCCGGCATTCAGGTCCTCGGCAAAGCCGAATGGGCCAACCCCGGCGGCTCCGTCAAAGACCGTGCCGCTTCAGCCATCGTCGCCGACGCCCGCGAGCGCGGCCTGCTCACCCCCGGCAAGCACCTTCTCGATGCCACCAGCGGAAACACGGGAATCGCGTACGCCATGCTCGGTGCCGCCATGGGCTTCCCGGTCACCCTCTGCGTTCCCGGCAACGTCTCTCCTGAACGCAAGCGCATTCTTGCCGCATACGGCGCCCACGTCGTCTGGACAGATCCCGCCGATGGCTCCGACGGCGCCATTCGCAAAGCTCGGGAACTCGCCGCAACCGACCCCGGCAAATATTTCTACGCCGACCAGTACGGCAACAACGCCAACTGGCGCGCCCACTATCGTGGCACGGCGAACGAAATCTGGGAGCAGACCGCCGGCCAGATCACGCACTTCGTCGCCGGACTCGGCACCAGCGGCACCTTCGTCGGAACCACGCGCCGCCTGAAAGAGCTGAATCCAGAGATCCAGTGCATTTCCATGCAGCCCGACTCGCCCTTCAATGGACTTGAAGGGCTCAAGCACATGGCGACGGCCATCGTTCCGCCTATCTACGACGCGAAGCTGGCCGACCGCAATGTTGAGATGGGGACCGAAACCGCCTACGCTATGGCCAAGCAGCTGGGCCGCACCGAGGGCTTGTTAGTCGGCATCTCTTCGGCTGCTGTCGTCGCCACCTGCCTGCGCATCGCCGAAGAAGAGGCTGCCGCCGGAAAAGAAGCAGTGATTGTTACAATTTTGTGCGACTCCGCTGACAAATATCTGAGCGAAAGGTTCTGGGAAGAGGAGTAAACCGGTCATGCTGAAGCTGAACGAGCAGATCTACAACGCCATCCGACGCCACGGGGAAGAAACCTATCCTCATGAGTGTTGCGGCGTGCTGCTCGGTCGCTCGGTCAATGACGTGAACGAGGTCGAGGATGCAGTGCGCGCCGGCAACACCCGCACCGATTCGGCCCACAACCGCTACCACATCGCCCCCCAGGAGCTGGTCAAGATCCAGCGCCAGGGTCGTGATCGCGGCCTCGACATCGTCGGTTTTTACCACTCTCATCCCGACCACCCGGCGCAGTGGTCGCGTACAGATTTCGCCGAGGCGCACTGGCTCGGTTGCTCCTACGTCATCACATCCGTCCAAAAGGGTGTGGCGCAGGATACAAATTCGTTTTTGCTCACGGGAACGAGCGAAGAGAACAAGGCATTTGAGAACCAGCCGATGGAAGTCGGCGTCCTCGAAGCCGAGCGATGTTGATCGCAATTCTCTATCGCTGAACGGCGTCGGGCGCTCGCAACTTCGAGCCGCCCCGATCTTCCCGCAACGGCTCCGGCATTCATTGACCCGAGCCCCGAGCTAAAAAGGACGAATCTCATGAAAATCCATATTCCTACCCCGTTACGTGTCTATACCGACAGGCAGGATACCGTCGGAGTCGAAGCCTCCACCGTTGGCGAGGCGCTCGACGAGCTCACCAGCCGTCATCCCGATCTCCGCAAGCATCTCTACTCGGACGAGGGCAAACTCCGCGCCTTCGTGAATGTCTATCTGAACGACGAGGACATCCGCTATCTGCCGGAGAAGGAAGCTACCCGCGTCAATGGCGGCGACGACCTGTCCATCATTCCCTCGATAGCTGGAGGGTGCTGATTATCTGACCCACCGGGTCCCGAATGCGCGAAGCGCGTCCGCCCGTGTGGCCAACACAGAAACGGAAACCATGGCAACCACACTCGAACATCCCGCGACTCTGCCGCCGCTCAGCAATGATGAGATTGCGCGTTACTCGCGCCATCTCCTTCTGCCTGAAGTCGGCCTCGAAGGTCAGCAGAAGCTCAAGGCGGCAAAAGTCCTCTGCGTCGGCACAGGAGGCTTGGGCTCCCCCCTCGCCTTTTATCTCGCCGCCGCCGGCATCGGCACTCTCGGCCTGGTCGACTTCGACGTCGTCGACGAGAGCAACCTGCAGCGGCAAATCATCCACACCACTAAAGACGTGGGCCGGCCGAAGATCGACTCCGCCACCGAAAAGCTCACGGCGCTCAATCCCTACATGAAGGTCGTCAAGCACGAGACGATGCTAACCAGCGCCAACGCCCTCGAGATCATCCGCGATTACGATATCGTCGCCGACGGCACCGACAATTTCCCTACGCGCTATCTCGTCAACGACGCCTGCGTGCTGACCGGCAAGCCAAACGCCTACGGATCGATTTTCAGATTTGAAGGCCAGGCGAGTGTTTTTGCCACCAAGGAAGGCCCCTGCTACCGCTGCCTCTATCCCGAGCCGCCACCGCCGGGCCTCGTCCCGTCCTGCGCTGAAGGCGGAGTCCTCGGCATTCTGCCCGGCCTCGTCGGAGTCATCCAGGCCACGGAAGTCATCAAGCTCATCCTTGGCCAGGGCCAGCCGCTCATCGGCCGCCTGCTGCTCGTCGACTCGCTCAGCATGCACTTCCGCGAGCTGAAGCTGCAGAAGAATCCCGACTGCCCGGTCTGCGGCAATAGTCCAACCGTGACCAAACTCATCGACTACAACCAGTTTTGCGGCATCACTCCCGAACCAAAGGCAAACCCAGTGAACGGAACTCCAGTACAGAACGGCATCCCCCAGATGACCGCCGTCGAACTCAAACGCAGGCTCGACGCCGGTGATAATCTCTTCGTCCTCGACGTGCGCGAACCGCACGAATATCAGATCGCCAACCTGGGCGCCAAGCTCATTCCTCTCGGCGAGCTGGCCAACCGTCTCGGCGAACTCGATCCCAACCGCGAGATCGTCGTGCACTGCAAGTCCGGCGGCCGTAGCCAGAAGGCATCCGAGCTGCTCGCCCAGAACGGCTTCAAGAAACTGCACAACCTCGCCGGAGGCATCAACGGCTGGGCCACCGACGTCGACCCGAAGATCCCCAAATACTAAAAATCAAACCACGCAAGAGACCGCGGCGTGCCACCCGGCGCGCCGTTTTCTTTTGATCCCTTCCGCAGGGCTCGCTTCACGAGCGAACAGTAGACGGCAAAGGCTACGGCCCCGATCAACGCCGCATCGGCGAAAAGCGGACCTGTCTGCCACAGCGCACCAGGGTTGGTGACGCTGCCTAAGCCACCATCGAGCATGACGTAGAAGAGAAGCATTCCAGAAGCACCGAGAATGGCTCCGATGAACGCTGCAACCGCCCGATAAAAATCAGCCACGATCTCAGCGCGAAGAAGCAGGACGGTCGGCAAACCGATAAGCACCCACGCCAGCATTGAAACCATCGCGATAACCAGAAAGAGGATTGGTGTTGTCGGGTGCCATTTCTTTGAAAACTCCGGCAAGATGCCCAGCAATGGCAGTATGACGAGCAGCGATAATACCAATATGGAAACCAAATTCCCCGCCATCAGCCCCACAAACGAATACCCGATCTTCTGTTCCCATTCAATATTCACGATGCCTCCCCATACACCACCTCCAGCAGCTCTCCCGCCAACCGGTGCAGCGGCCTCAGCAGCGGAATTCCCGCGATCTTCAGCGTCACCAGCAGCATCTTCAGCGTTTTATCGAAGAGAATCTTCGTCCTCTGCTGGTCCGGCGACTTGTCATACACCCAGAACAGAATCAGCCCCATCTGGTACATCCACAGCAGCCGGGGCAAATAGGGCGCGACATCCGTCGGCAGCTTCACTCCCGAATCACCAACAGCCCGCCTGAAGAAACCAATATCCTGCTCGCGGATTGCTGCCGTCTCTTTGCTGAAGGGCGACAGCGGATGTTCAGGATCGGTATGGGCCGTGAGCGCTCCCAGCAGCTTCCGGTTCGGCGCGAACTCATCAAACTTGGCAGTGATAATTCCCCGCAGCCGCGCCTCCAGCGTCCGGCTTCGATCCAGCATGGCCTCAATCGAGGCAGCCATCTTGTCCGTGGAGCGCTCATAGAACGCCATCACGATCGCATCCTTTGACTCGAAGTAGTAGTAGGCGGCGCCCACGGCTACCTTGGCCTCTACAGCGATCTCCCGCATCGTCGCCCGCTCGAAGCCGCGCTCCCGAAATACCTGGAGTGCGGCCTCAAGAATGCGCTTCCGCGTCTCCTCCGATTTGCTGCCCGGCTGCTTGCTGCCCGCCTGTTCCCTTGCTCGCTCCTTTTTCACGCAGCCGCCTCGCTCTGCTCCGCTCCCCGTCTCCGCATCTTCGCCAGCACCAGGATGTTGAAGAAGTGCATGCCACCCAGAATGAGCAGGACGACGCCGATCTTCGTGCTCTCGAGCTCGATCGCCTCGCGAACGGTTGCCAGCGCGCTCGTCGTCTTGAGAGCCAGCGCGATGTACCCGACATTGATGAGATAAAAGCCGACCACAAGCAGATGATTCACCGAATCGGCCAGGCCCTCATTGCCGCGAAAGGCATCAAGCAAGAATACCCTCCCGCTGCGATAGAGAGTCCGCGCGACCCACACCGTAAGAGCAATGCTGATAAGCAGATAGCTGCAATAGCAGGCGACGATTGACATATATTCCTCGCATCTCAAGAGTTTTTGAACATGTTCAATTTGATAATGCGGCGATCACCGGCCGAAGTCAAGACAATTTTGAACGTGTTCATAATTGCATGAGGCAGGTTTTCCGGGCGCTTCCACGACGGCGTGAAAATCAGCCCTCCCGCTCGCGTCGATTCAGCCTTTGCCGACTGCTTTCAAACATGCGTATACTCCCGTTGCACATAAGGAAGGCTCGTGCCCCATGGATCTCGTCATTGTTCGGGTTGCATTTTGCCTGGTTCTCGCAGTCATTTGTTATTTTTTCCGGCCCTTTGGCCTCAATCCTTGGATCTCCGCCGTCGCAGGCACAGTCGCTGCCTGCATGGTCATCCTCTTTGAGCAACGGGTCCGCGCACTCAGTCTGCGACGCCTGATCGGTGCCGTAGCTGGCAGCATCCTCGGCATTGTTGGCGCCTTCCTCATCTCGCTCGTCCTGCGCAATAGCCTTCCGCCCGGCCCCACGCAGAGCCTGCTCCAGATCTTCGTCCTCCTGCTGATGTGTTACGTCGGCCTGGTCATCGGAACCAGCAAGGGAGATCTGCTCAACCTTGATGCGCTCGGCGATCTCTTCAACTCCGAACGCGGAGCCGCCAGGCGCAATCTCAAAGTCCTCGACACCAGCGCCATCATTGACGGGCGAATCGCCGACATGGCCGAGACCGGATTCCTCGAGGGCGCGCTCGTCGTCCCCGAATTCATTCTTCGCGAGCTGCAAATGGTTGCCGACTCTCAGGATTCCTCCCGTCGCCAGCGCGGCCGCCGCGGACTCGATGTTCTCCAGCGCATCCAGGGCAATGCTCAACTAACTGTCCAGATCGTGCAGGACGACTATCCCGCCATCCGCGAGGTCGACCTCAAGCTGATCGAGCTGGCCAAGGACCTCGACGCCAAAATCGTCACCAACGATTTCAACCTCAATAAAGTCGCCCACCTGCACAATGTCCCCGTCCTCAACATCAACGACTTGGCCAACGCCCTCAAGCCCGTCTTCCTGCCCGGCGAAAAAATGAACATCATGATCCTCAAGGAAGGCAAGGAGTACAACCAGGGGGTCGGCTACCTCGACGACGGCACCATGGTGGTCGTTGACCACGCCCGTCGCATGATTGGCCGCCAGGTAGAGATCTCCGTCACCTCCGTCCTTCAGACCGCATCCGGCAAGATGATCTTCGGCAAGATGGACGACCCTGGCCGCATGGAGGGCACCCGCGGCATGGAAATCGCCAACTAACGCCAGACTGCCGCCCTGTTTCAAAACGGAACAACACGCCAACTATTACCGAAGTCTTACATGACGGTCGTGCCGATTGGCCGCGATAGAAGTACGTTAGGTATTAGGAGCTGTGATTCGCAGAAACCCTCGGAATTACTCTGCAATTCGCAGGCAGTTGTAATTAACGATGAATACCCTGGCAGACATCGCCCCTTCCACCGAAGCTCTTTCCACTGAAACACTACAGGCCGACTCACGCGCTCTCACCCAGAGACGCTCCGACCACTTCAATTGGAATTTCGCTTTCTGGATCGCTCTCTTCCATCTCGGCGCCATCGCCGCATTCTTCTTCTTTAGCTGGTCGGCGCTTGCGGTCACTGCTGTGCTCTGGGTGCTCGGCCAGAACGTCGGCATCGGCATGAGCTACCACCGCCTGCTCACGCACCGCGGATACACCACGCCGAAGTGGCTCGAATACGTCATGGCCGTCTGCGGCACGCTCGCCCTTCAGGGCGGACCCATCTACTGGGTCGCCGTCCATCGCCTTCATCACCAGCTCACCGACCGTCCCGGAGATCCGCACTCGCCGCGCGATGGCAAATGGTGGTCGCACACCGGCTGGATCCTTCAGGGAACCCTGCGCAACCGCAACGCCCTCCTCAGCCGCTACGCCCCCGACCTCACCCGCGATCGCTTCTACGTTTGGCTCAGCCGCTATCACTGGGTTCCTGTCACTGTCATCGGCATCGGACTCTATTTCGTCGGCGGATGGCCTTGGGTGCTCTGGGGAGTCTTCTTCCGGGTCGCTCTCGGCCTGCACGTTACCTGGCTCGTCAACTCTGCGACCCATATCTGGGGCTCGCGCCGCTTTGATACGCGCGACGACTCGCGCAACAACTGGTGGGTCGCCCTGCTCACCGGCGGCGAAGGCTGGCACAACAATCACCACGCCCATCCTGTCTCTGCCCGTCACGGCATGGCCTGGTACGAGGTTGACGTGAACTACCTCGGTATCCGCCTGCTCGGCTTTCTCGGACTCGCCCGCCGCATCAAGGTTCTCGGCGCCGAAGCCGGACCCGCCCGCATCATCAACGGCTAGCCTTAACTTCGACGATCCACGCTCCCCCACACAACGTCTCCCGGCAAAGTACACTCATATTTTGCGGGAGAAACCCCCATGCTCCGTCGAACCTTACCTTCCATCCTTCTCGCGCTCAGCTTCACCACGCTGGTCTTCGCCCAGCAGCCTTCCGAGACCATCACAATCGACTCGCACGCCCCCACCACGCCGCTCCCGCATTTCTGGGAGCAGATGTTCGGCTCTGGACGCGCCGTCCTCTCCATGCGCCAGAGCTATCGCGACGACCTCGACGCCGTGAAGAAGATTACCGGCTTCAATTACGTCCGCTTCCACGCCATCCTCGACGACGACATCGGCGTCTACGACGAAGACGCGCAGGGCAATCCCGTCTACAACTTCTCCTACGTCGACCAGATCTATGACGGCCTGCTCGCCAATGGCGTCCGCCCCTTCGTCGAGATCAGTTTCATGCCCAAAAAGCTCGCGTCGCGGCTCGACTACCACGCCTTCTGGTACAAGCAGATCGTCTCCCCGCCCAAAGACTATGCGAAGTGGGACGCGCTCATAACCGCCTTCGCTCAGCATCTCATCGAGCGCTACGGCATCGATGAAGTCTCCCAGTGGTATTTCGAAGTCTGGAACGAGCCCAACATCGACTTCTGGACCGGCCGCCCCGCGCAGCAGACCTACTTCGAGCTCTACGACCACACCGCCCGCGCCCTCAAAGCTGTCAACCAGCGCATCCGCGTCGGAGGCCCAGCCACTGCCCAGGCCGCCTGGGTTGGCGACATGATCGCCCACGCCGCAGCCAACGATATCCCACTCGACTTCGTCTCCACCCACGTCTATGGCAACGACACGTCCATGGACGTCTTCGGCGATAATCGCCCTATCCCTCCGCATCAGATGGTCTGCGCCGCTGTCGCCAAGGTCCACCACCAGATTGAGGCTTCGGTTCACCCGCACATCCCGCTCATCTGGAGTGAGTTCAACGCTACCTACGCCAACGAGCAGCCCATCACCGATTCCATCTACATGGGCCCCTGGCTCGCCGACACCATCCGCCAGTGCGACGGCAAAGTCGACATGATGTCCTACTGGACCTTCTCCGACGTCTTCGAAGAGCAGGGAGTTATTAAGACGCCCTTCTACGGCGGCTATGGCATCGTCGCCGAAGACGGAATCCCCAAGCCCGCCTTTCGAGCCTTTGAGATTCTGCATGATCTTGGCGACCAGCGCATCGCGGAGCCCGAAGATGACGTACTTGTCACCCGGGCCAGCAGCGGCGCCCTCGCCATCGCCCTCTGGAACCTGGTTGAACCCGCAGCCTCTGGGCCCGACAAAACCTTTGCCCTAGACATCAAGGGCGCGCCGGGAACCCACGTCACCATCCGCCGCCTCGACGCCGCCCACGGAGACACTCTCGCCGCCTGGAAGAAGATGGGTAGCCCGCGCTATCCCACCCAGGCCCAGATCGCCGCGCTCAAGAAAGCCTCCGAGATCGGCCCGCCTGAGATCACATCTCTCAACGGCGACAAGCTGACGGTTACTGTGCCGCCCAAAGGCCTCGCCGTCATAGAAATTCGTTAGTGAACGCGCGGGCCGATCACTTCGACGTCCTCATCCTCGGAGCAGGCGCCGCCGGACTCATGTGCGCCATCGAAGCCGGCCGCCGCGGCCGCCGCGTCGCCATCCTCGAGCGCGCCACGCGTCCCGGTAAGAAGATCCTCATTTCCGGGGGAGGCCGCTGCAACTTCACCAACGTCCACTGCCGACCGGAAAATTTCCTCTCTGAGAATCCCCACTTCGCCAAGTCCGCTCTCGCCCGCTATACCCCCGCCGACTTCCTCGCTCTCGTCGACAAGCACGGCATCCCCTGGCACGAAAAGAAGCTCGGGCAGCTCTTCTGCGACCGCGCCTCCAGCGACATTCTCAATATGCTCCTTGCCGAAGCCTCCGAGGTCGGCGCTACACTCCTTTGCGGCACCGACATCGCCGAAGTCCGCCGCCCCGCCTTCCTCAACGACGCCTTCCGCGTCCTCACCGACAGCGGCGAATATCACGCTCCCGCTCTCGTCGTCGCCACCGGCGGCCTGTCCATCCCTAAGATGGGAGCCACCAGCTTCGGCTACGACCTCGCCCGCCAGTTCGGTCTCAAGATCGTCGAGCCTCGCCCCGCCCTCGTTCCCTTGGTCCTGGCCCCCTCCGATCAACAGAAGCTCTGCGATCTCTCCGGAGTCTCGACCCGCGTCATCGCCTCCATCGGACGCCGCCGCTTCGACGAGAACCTGCTCGTTACTCACCGCGGTCTGAGCGGGCCAGCCATCCTGCAAATCTCGTCATATTGGAAAGAGGGTGTGGCGCTCTCACTCGACTTCGCGCCCCAGAAAGCGCTCGCCCTTAACTCATCCTCACACCGCGATCTGCCCACGCTCCGCTCCCACCTGCGCACCATCCTTCCGCAGCGTCTCGCCGACCGCCTGCTCGATCTCGACCCGCCGCCGTCTTGGACCAACCATGCTCTCGAAAGCTGGGAGCAACGCTGGCATCACTGGGCCGTTAACCCCGAAACCACCGAGGGCTACGCTAAGGCCGAAGTCACCGCCGGAGGCATCGACACCTCCGAGCTCTCCGCCAAAACCATGGAGAGCAGCCGCGTTCCAGGCCTCTTCTTCATCGGAGAAGTCGTAGACGTCACCGGCCATCTCGGCGGATTCAATTTCCAGTGGGCCTGGGCCTCCGGAGCCGCCGCCGGCCGCGCTGTCTAACCTCAATATCAAAGGTGTCATCCTGAGCGGAGTCCGCCCGTGGCGGACGCAGTCGAAGGACCTGCTTCTTGCTCTTCACTCAGCTACTTGTGCTCAACCCACCGCCGCAGATCCTCATCCGACCCGATCTTTCCCGCAATCACTCCCTCGATCAGCTCATGTGTCCGCAGCTCCGGAAAGGCCGCGCCAATCCTCACCCCTGTCTCACTCCCCGGAAACCGCACCATCAGCACCGGCCGCGGATCGAACCGGCCCTGTGAAACCCGCTCATCCTCCACCGTCCACATCGGAGACATCTTCCACATCCCTACCCGCCACGAGTGATCCGAAGAGACGATGACCGTTGTCCTTGCCGCAGCTGGACTTTCTTCGATCCACGCCAGCAACTGCCACAGGGCACCATCTGCCAACACCAGGTTGTCGATGTAGCTGCCGTTCGCGCCAAGTCTGCCGGTTCGCCGGTCGTAAAATCCACCCGGATGCGGCACCGGCAGATGGATAAACACGAACCCTATGCCTTCATCGGCAATTAGATTCCGCGACGCCTCCATCAGCGTGCGATATTGCTCGGCATGATCTTCCGCCGTCGTCGGCTGCTTCATCCTGTGTCCGCTCAGCCGGGCCAGTGGTTTGCTCACCGGCGCAATAACATTCCACAGCACCGGCTTCTGCGGCTCATAATTTCCCGGAATGGGCGACCCCAGCATCTCTTCGCACCTGTCAAGCTCGCGCGCGTACGTCCGGCAGTATGGGATGTACCACCCCACAGCACCCGACCGAATTCCTGCCCGTTTCGCATCGGCAAACACCGTCTGATTGTCGGGATACGCCTGCCACCCTCGCGCAATCTTCACCGCGGCATGGCCGACGAAGTCGCTCCGCTCCTGCATGACCTGCTGGCCCCACAGCAGCGACGGAATAATAAGTTCCGTGTAATAGCCCACCGGCTGCACATTACTGAACGAAACGCTCTCGCTGGCCAACCGGTCAAAGTTCGGCAAACGGATATCCGCCTGCCGATGATCGAAAGTCTGATCGTACGAAAGCTCATCGAACAATACCCAAACGATCCGTCGTTCCGGCAACGGATCCTGCGAGACCGTCCGCGAATACGCCGCCACATCATGGGGCTCACGTTTCACCGCCATGAACACCAGCTCTGGCAGCATCCAGAAAATCGCAAAACCCAATAGCAGCAGCACAAACCGCGCCGATCGCACGACCGCCGCGTACCATCCACGCCTCACTACCCACACCAGCACCCCCGCGCCGCAGGCTACAAAGAACACCCGCCCCGGCGTCGCCGCCCTATATCCAATCAGCCCTGCGACCGCCAGCCCCGATGTCGTTCTTGCCGCCAGCACGGCGCCTGCCAGCAACCACCACAGCGTCCTGCCCGGAGCATCATACTTGTCCAGCAGCCACAAAATCAGCGCGGACAAAGAACACACCACTGCCAGATCGATCGCCACGCCCCAATACACCGAATTCATCGGTAAAAGGCGGTGATACAGATCCGTATGCAGTGGTGAAATGTGGAACCAGGTATAGGTGAGGGTAAAGAGAATCGCCGCCCCGCAGCCTTCGAGCCACGTGCGGCCCTTCATCGCCGCTCAAGCAGATAAAGCGCACGGCCGTTCTTCAGTCGCTCCTTCTGCACCGATACGAAATAGCGCTCCATCGCGGTGACAAATGCCGCTTCATCCAGATGCCCGTAAATTTCCTCCCGTCCGCGTACCAGTTCCGCAAATCGCGGATCGCTCGCTGGAATCCATTCCACAATCGCCCATCGCGTCGTCAGGTCGCGCAGCAACCCCGCCACCTCACCGATAGGAATCTGATCGGAAATCAACAGATGATGCACCAGCCCCAGCATCATCACGCAATCAAACCTCTGGTAAGCGCGATCCAGCAGCCCCAGCGACTCCGCATTCCGCCACCCTGCCGCCGGAGTCGGCCTGGCCGCGTCGGCAATCACAGCCTGCACCTCGCGCCGCTCCTCGCTGGCTTGATGCCAGTTGCGCTCGCTCGCCGTCAGGTCGGTGTCCCAGGCCACAACGCTCGCCCCCACGCTCGCCGCCAATCGCGAATACACACCCGTATTCGCGCCCAGGTCGAGCACATGTTGCGGACCAATCTCCACGAGCGCCCTGCGCACAAACGTCTTTTTCTGCTCGTGATCATTTGTCGTATAGTGGTCGGCGCTCGCGGCATACTCGCTCCACTGCGACTCCCGCTCCTCGCCCTTCAGCGCCTCCAGCGCTGCCCGCAGCCGGCGCAGGTTGCGCTTCAGCACCGCCTCCGCCACCGCCGGATCCTGCGCTAGCTTCATCCCGCCCGCTGCCTTGCCCTGCTTTTTCTCCAGTAGATGCGGCATCGTCACCAGCGTTCGCAGCGGCTGCCGCCAACGTTGAATAAAGCTCAGATGCGGATACAAATCGCCCGGTTGGTACCCGTCGCGCCGCTGTAGGCTCGCAGCCAGCGGCCATCCGAGATAACGATATGCGGCCAGCGGAAGCAGAAAGGTCCGCACAAACTGCGCATAAGCCATCCACAACGGATTTTCCGGGTCGCGCTTTTCAATCGAGAGCACATCCACAAACACTGGCCGAGGCCCCTCGAAAAGCACATTCAGCGGAGTCGCGTCCTTCAGAATCAAGCCTCTGCCCACCAGGTTTTCGCAGAAATCCAGCGTCAGCTCCGCCGCTGCCACCCACGCGCCCGGCGTCCACTCCCAGGGATAGCTTGGAAAAAATATTCGCGGATGCTCGAGCAGCAACTCGCCGTCTCGATCACGGCCTCCGGCCACCGTGGTCGCAATTAACTGCCCCTTGGAAACCCATTCCCGCGCCAGGTCCGATTCCAGAAAATCCAGCGCCGCCCTTGCATAGCGCGGCCGCACCCGCCGTCGAACTCGCTCGCCCTCGACACGCAGCGATCCCGCCGGATCGCGGAACGTCTCGATAGCGGCTAGCGCGCCCGCCATCATCCCGGCAGTCCCGAGGTCCTCGTCTCGCTCTGACCTTCGGCTTCAGTTTTCGCAGTGCTTCCCCGGCCAAAGAGCTTCCGAATCTTTGCCCGCAGCACGAACAGCGCCCCCGCCAGCATCGACCCGCCTACCTGAAAAGCAAGCAGTCCCGATCCTGGATCGACGTACGCATGTGCGGGCTTCACAGCAGCCGCGAGGAAGACAACAACCTGGAGAAGACCCAATAGATACAGTACGGAGCGCTTGAACATCATCCCTGATAGCCTTCCGATTCAGCGAGTCAGCTATTGGGACGGGAAGAAAACTGAAAAAGTTGCGGCTCCGAACGCGAACTTCAGGCCGCCGGACCAGCGCAGACCATCGGCCTGCCAGCCCGCTGGCGGCCCGTTGAAGTTTTCCCTGCTACGCCAACACCCTTGATAATGAATGGATCGGAGACCACATGCCCCTATTCCGCTCCCTGAGTGTGACTTATTTGTCCCACCCCGTCCTGCTACTCTTTTTTTCTCTTGCCTTCTCCCTCCGCGCCCAGAACGTCGTCCTCGATCACGCCACCGGATCTTCGCCTCTGCCCAACGGCATCGAGATACAGGCCGGAGACGCCCGCGAGCAGATCACCGCCCTCCGCGACGACATTCTCCGCGTCCGCATCGCGCCCCGCGGGCGGATGCCCGAGGACGCCTCGTGGGCCGTCTCCTCTGAGAATCGCCACAGCTCTGTCTCCGTCACGCCCGCGAATTCCGCGGATGCGATCGGCTTCCGCACCCGCGCGCTCAGCGTCGAGGTTGACCCCAAAACCCTCCGCCTCACTATCCGCGACCTCGCCGGAAACATCGTCCAGCAGGACGCCCAGCCGATCCACTACGACGGCACTGCCTTCCGGGTCTACAAGAGCATGCCGCTCGACGAGCACTACTATGGACTCGGCGACCGCACCGGCCCGCTCGACCGCCGCGACGAGGCCTTCACTCTCTGGAACACCGACGCCTATCGCTTCCAGGAATCGACCGACCCCATCTACAAAGCCATCCCCTTCTTCATCACCTTCCGCGCCGGCCGCGCCTCCGGCATTTTCCTCGACAACACCTGGCGCACCAGCTTCGACTTCGGCAAGCAATTCCCCAACGTCTACTCCTTCGGAGCCGTCAACGGCCCGCTCGACTACTACATCCTCTATGGACCCACCCCCAAAGAAGTCGTCGAGTGCTACGCATGGCTCACCGGCACTCCGCCACTGCCGCCCCTTTGGACCCTCGGCTTCCAGCAATCCCGCTACACCTACTTTCCCGAATCGCAGCTTCTTGACGTCGCCAGCCGCCTCCGCGCCGACCACATCCCCGCCGACGCCCTTTACCTCGACATCGATTTCCAGGACCACCACCGCCCCTTCACCATCGACACCAAGGCCTTCCCTGACTTCGCCGGAATGGTCGCAAAGCTTAAGGCCGAGAACTTCCACCTCATCACCATCGCCGACCTCCACATCGCCAACCTGCCCAACGCCGGATACGCACCTTACGACACCGGCATCGCCGGCGATCACTTCGTCCATAATCCTGACGGAAGCGTCTACACCGGCGTCGTATGGCCGGGCCCCGCAGTCTTTCCCGACTTCACGCAGCAGCAATCCCGCGTCTGGTTCGGCACCCTCTATCGCGACTTCTACAGCATGGGCGTCGCCGGCTTCTGGGACGACATGAACGAGCCCTCCATCTTCGACAGCCCCACCAAGACCATGCCCCTGGACGTCGTCCATCGCATCGACGAGCCGGGATTCACCACCCGCACCGCGGCCCACGCCGAGATTCACGATGTCTACGGAATGGAGAACTCTCGCGCCACCTTCGAGGGCCTCCTCAAGCTCAATCCCAACCTCCGGCCATTCGTCCTCACCCGTGCCTCCTACGCTGGAGGCCAGCGCTACGCCGCCACCTGGACCGGCGACAACAGCAGCACCTGGAACCACCTCCGAATGACCACCCCCATGATCGAAAACCTCGGCCTCTGCGGATTCGCCTTCACCGGCGCCGATGTCGGCGGCTTTGCCGGCAGCCCGTCCATGCCCCTGCTCACCAAGTGGCTCGAAGTCGCCGCCTTCCAGCCCATCGACCGCGATCACACTGAGAAGGGAAGCGCCGACCAGGAGCCGTGGGTCGGCGGCCCGGAGCAGGAAGCGATCCGCCGCCGCTACATCGAGGAGCGCTATAGCCTCATGCCGTACCTCTACACCGTGGCCGAAGAAGCCTCCCGCACCGGCCTGCCCATGGTGCGCCCGCTCTTTCTTGAATTCCCCCACGGAGCCACCGACGGCCACCCCATCGACACCGACACGCCCGGAGAATTCCTCCTCGGCTCCGATCTCCTCATCGCCGCACCGCCTTTTCCCGATGAGACCGAGCCATACCAGGTCGAGTTCCCGACAGCCGTCTGGTACAACTACTGGACCGGCGAAAGAGTGCCTCAACCGCCACCCGCATCTGAACCGCCCGATCCTGCTCTGCCACCCAGCCCCGCCACTCTTGTGCCACTCACCACCAGCATTCGTCCCGAACTTGCCACTCTTCCCGTCTTCGCCCGCGGAGGCGCCATCATCCCCATCGAGCCCCTCGTCCAGAGCACCAATGAAACCCCACAGGGTCCGCTCACCCTCCGCATCTACGTCGGCAATCCTGGCGACCCATGCTCCGGCAGCCTCTACCTCGACGACGGAACCAGCTATGCCTACCAACACGGCGCCTTCCTGCACATGAAGTTGTCCTGCGAAGTGAATGCCGACGGTTTCCATCTCCACATCGCACCGCGCGAAGGCTCTTATCCTGCATGGTGGAAGGAAATCCGTGCGGAAATCTACGGTTGGACGCCGAAGGAGAACACGGCTCTCGTCAGCGGCAAGGCCGCTTCACTCTCAATCAGCAATCTCCCGCACAGCGTCGCGGTCGTCATCCCTCAGACCAACCAGGGTTTCGACCTCGACCTGAAGTAGGCAAGCCATGGCCCCGGATCGAGGCGATCCTCGCAGTCGGTCCTAGATCCGTTTAATGGTCGCGAACCAGGCCGGTGCGCCGTCGTCGCCGTGGAATCTCGTGTGAATCCGATCCGCTTCGATCGCGGTGACATTCCATCCAGCTGCTGGGCCGAAAGCCGCTTTCAGCTCTTCCTCACTGACGGGGTGCGGCCCGGTGTCGGGACCTTGGTTACTGAAGCACAACACATACAGTGTCCCACCGTGCTCAGTCACTGACGCCAGGCTCGCCGCGTATCCTGATCGCTCGTCGCCGTCGAAGGCGTGGAAGAGCCCGCAATCCAGCACCGTCTCAAACCGGCGCCCCAGCCGTTCCAGATGGAGGGCGTCAGCCGCAACGAACTGGATCTCCATCCCACGATCACTCGCCTTCTCCCGGGCCATCGCCAGTGCCGTCTCGGCTACATCAACGCCCAAAACCGGCAATCCCAGCGACGCGATGAGAAAACTGTGCTCGCCGGTCCCGCAACCCGCGTCGAGCACCGTTCCGGCGAATCCTCCCGCGGACGCCAGACGCGCGATTGCCGGCTGCGGCCGGCCAATATCCCACGGCGCAGGACCGTCGGTGTATGACGCATCCCAGGGCCGTCCCGACATCCGCTCGTGACTTGTTGGGCGCCGGCCCTTCAACAGATCGCCGCCCGGATCCCCATCCGGATCGTCGGCGAAGGTTCCCGATCGCTCCGTCATCTCGGTCTCCTCCGTGCCGTCCTGGGCCCTGAACGGTCTACCCGAAACGCTACTCCGCCTTGTAGCTGCCCTTGCCCCAATGGAACGAAACCGTAGGCGTGCACGCGTCGCTCTGGTAGTAGATCACCGTGTCGCCGCTGTCGTGCCCCTGCACATACGGAGTCATCGCCGCCACAAAGTGCCCCTGCGCATCCGGCTTCGCGCCGATAGTTGCCTTCTGGCCGAACGTCTCCGCGCCCATGGTGAACGGAGTATCAGACTTGAAGCCGTTGCCCTCGATCAGTACCAGTTCCGCATCCTTCGACCCCAACAGGATCTGCAGCTTGCAGCCGCGGTCTTCTCCCACCACCGGGAAGGGAACTGCGCTCGCCGCCGCTCCGCCCTTCTTGTCTTCGGCCACTAGGGCCAGGCGAATCGCTTCGCCCTTGGCGGCCGCCGTTGTAATCTCCACCGGATCGTTCGCCTTCATCGTCTCCGTGCACGCCGGCACAGTCGGGGGCTTGTTCTGGGCCGCCGTCTGCGCATCGGCCGCCGTCTTCCCCGCGCCGGCGTTCGGTGCCGCAGTCGAGCTGGCCGCGGGAGCAGGAGCCCCGCATACCGCCATCCCCGACGCATCGATCACGATCCCATTCATCACTGCGAGCAAGCCCGAATTCAGGGGCCAGCGCACCAGCGTCAGCCGCGTACCCGGTGCAAATCCCGTCGCGGACAGGCGATAGGTAACCAGCGTCCCCAGTGCTCCTTTCGTTCTGGCCATCTCCTTCATCGTTAGACCGATCCCCGGAGAGGAAGCCTTCGGACCCCAATTGGCCTGCGAGGTCGCCAGCTGCGTGATCTGTGACCGCTGCCGCGCCATCGCCTGCGCGGCCTCTTCTTCCGCTGTCGGCGTGTGGGGCTCGGGAGGCAGATCCTCTAGCTTCAATTGCGGGGTCGAAGGACTGCTCGATGGAGCCTGTGTTGCCGGAGCCGACGGCTGCTGGGTCTGCGAGCTCTGGTCCGCCGTCCGCGAAAAAGCAGGAAGGCATAACGTTGCCGCTACACTGCCGGCAAAAAGGACTGAAAGGAAACGCATATCCCGAGAATAAATGAATGCGCCGTCCTCCTGCTCTGCCTGCCCCGGTCACCGGAAATTCATCTTCAGTCCATATTGCGCGTCTGATATCGTCTCTCGCAGTAATCGCCAGTGAGGTGACCCATGCCCTGCGACCCGCAGGAACTGAAACACGTTCCGTTGTTTGCTCTTTTAGACGATGACGAGTTGGCCGTTCTGGCCGCGCAGGTCGATGTCAAAAAGCTCGCACCCCGCCAGCGCATCTACAAAATCGGAGATCCCGGCAAGCACGCCTACATCCTCATTTCCGGCACCGTGCAGGTCAGCACCGTCGACGAAGACAATCAGGAAGTCGTCGTCGATGAGCCCGGACACGGCGAGTTCTTTGGCTTCGCCTCCATGCTCGACCAGACCCCCCATCAGACCAACGCCCTGGCCATCGAAGAAACCGAGTGCGTCGAGATCAGCCGCGACGACATCGCCACCCTGCTCTGCAAGAAACCCATGGCCGGCATGGATATGCTCACCGTCCTTGGTCGTCAGTTCCACGCCTCGCAGCAACTCGTCCGCCTTCGCGCCAACCGCAACGCCAACGAAATCATCGAGGAAGAGGAGACCGTGGGCGAGAGTGTCGCCGATGTCGTGGCCGGTTTCGGAGGTTCATGGACCTTCATCATCACCTTCCTGATCGGACTCATCGTCTACAGCATCATCAATGTCATTCTGGGCAAGCGCGCCTGGGATCCCTATCCGTTCATCCTCCTCAATCTCATCCTGTCCATGCTCGCTGCCATCCAGGCGCCCGTCATCATGATGAGCCAGAACCGCCAGGACAAGAAGGACCGCCTCCGCAGCGAACTCGACTTCGACGTCAACCGCCGCGCCGAATCCGAAATCCAGCACCTCTCCCGCAAGCTCAATATGCTCCAGGACAAACTCGGCGACCTCGACGACCTGCTCCGCGAGCGGATGCAGCCCGCAAGCAATTCAAAGTGATCCGCGAACTCTGCCGAAAGCAGTCCCCGCCCGTGGTGAGAGAGTGTGATTCAATGAAGTGGATTTGCTCGGAGGCATCTGTGTATCGCTGCGCGTTCGCGCTGTTCATCTCTCTGTTGCTGAGTTTCAGTGCTTCAGGTCAGAAGACGGCGGCTCCAGCTTCCTGTACCGCGCTCGCTCATCTGTCCTTGCCCGATACGAAGATCCTCCTCGCTCAGGAGGTCGAAGCAGGAAAGTTCACCCCGGCCGAACCACCACAAAACCCCGCCGACACCCAGATCTATAAGTCTCTCCCCGCATTCTGCCGCGTCGTTGCCCACATCGCTCCTACCTCCGACTCCGACATCAAAGTCGAGGTCTGGATGCCCGTGCGCGGCTGGAACGGCAGGCTTCGCGGCCAGGGCAACGGAGGTTTCGCCGGGGAGATCTACTACTCAAGCATCGCCACCGCTGTCGCTCAGGGATACGCGAGCGCGGGCACCGATGGCGGCCACACCGGAAAGAGCACCGATGCCTCCTGGGCTCTTGGTCACCCAGAAAAGGTCAACGACTTCGGCTACCGCGCCGTTCACGAAATGACCCAAAAAGCCCAGTCGATCATCCATGCCTACTACGCTGCTCCTGCCAGCCATTCTTATTTCATGTCCTGCTCCGACGGCGGACGCGAAGCCCTCATGGAAGCCCAGCGCTTTCCGGACGACTACGATGGGATTCTCGCCGGCGCTCCCGCCTATCACTGGACCGCCCTCCTGACCGGTGCGGTCACCGGTGCTCAGGCGCTCACCCTCACGCCCGCCAGCTATATTCCGTCCTCGAAACTTCCCGCCATCGCATCGGCCGTCCTCGCCTCCTGCGACGCAACCGAGGGAGTCAAGGATGGCATCCTCAACGACCCCCGAACCTGCCACTTCGATTCATCTGTATTGCTCTGCAAAGGAGCCGACTCGGACAGCTGTCTCACCGCCCCGCAGGTCACCGCGCTGAAGTCGCTTTACGCAGGCGCGCGCAACTCGAGTGGTGGTCAAATCTATCCCGGCTTGTTACCCGGTGCGGAAACCGGCCCCGGAGGCTGGTCTACCTGGATCACCGGCCCCAAGCCCGGCGACAGTCTCATGTTCGCCTTCGGTACCGGCTACTTCTCCAACATGGTGTACGCCGACCCGCACTGGGACTACAAGACCTTCAACGTCGATGACGGTCTGAAAATTGCCGTCGAGAGAACCGCCCACGCGCTCGACGCCACCGACCCCAATCTAAAGCCCTTTTCCAGTCGCGGGGGAAAGCTCATTCTCTACCACGGCTGGAACGACCCCGCCATCTCGCCCCTCGGAACCATCGACTACTATCAGCAGGTCCAGGCCGCCAACGCTGATTCCCCATCCTTCGTCCGCCTCTTCATGGTTCCCGGAATGCAGCACTGCTACGGTGGTCCTGGGCCCAGCAGCTTTGGTCAGTTTGGATGGCGTCCCGGCACCGGTCCCGACGATTCTCAACACGACATCTCGCTCGCCCTCGAGCAGTGGGTTGAAAAAGGCGTTGCCCCGGAAAAAGTAATTGCCGCCAAAATTGAGGCCGATGCCAACTCCAGCCCTCACGCAGCCCCGCACATTACCATGACCCGTCCCCTCTGCGCCTATCCGCAGGAGGCGAAATACAACGGCGCCGGCACTACATCCGATGCGGCAAGTTTCGCCTGCGCCACGGCTCCCAAATAAGTCGCGAACAGCAGCTCACTGCGCTGTCCAGCCCCCATCGACTGGCAGCGAAGCGCCGGTAATGTTCGACGCCGCCGATGAGCACAGAAACAACGCCATCGCGGCAATGTCTTCGATCGAAGTGCACCGTCCCGACGGCTCTTTCTCCTCAAGCATCTGCCGCTTTGCCTCTTCCTTCGTGACTCCCCGCTCTGCCGCCCGGGCATCGATCTGTTTCTCGACCAGCGGCGTCATCACGTAGCCCGGACAGATCGCATTGCAGGTAATCCGACGCGCTGCATTCTCCAGCGCAACCACTTTCGTGAGCCCCATCAGCCCGTGCTTCGCCGCCACATAAGCCGCCTTGTTCACTGACGCTACCAGCCCATGCACCGAAGCAATATTCACGATGCGCCCTTCATTGCGCCGCTGCATCCCGGGCAGTGCCGCGCGGATCGTGTGGAAAGCAGCCGACAGGTTGATCGCGATGATCGCGTCCCAGCGCTCCACCGGAAACTGCTCTGTCGCTGCGACATATTGAATGCCTGCGTTGTTGACCAGAACATCTACCCGCCCGAAGCGCTCTTCCGAGTCCCGAATCAGTGCGGCACACTGCTCCGGATCGGCAAGGTCCGCCGGATGATAGAAAACTTCCGCCTGGTATTGCTGTTGCAGCCGGCGCGAGAGCGATTCCGCCTCTGCGCTCGTTGCAATGCCGTTGATGACCGTGCGGCAGCCTGCCGCAGCGAATGCCTCAGCTATCCCCAGGCCTATGCCCGAAGTTGAACCGGTGATAACAGCAGTCTGATCGCGAAACACGTGAACTCCTTCCAGTTACCAGCATTGAACGTCACCGCCTTCTCGCATCATGACTTGGTGCTCTTCTGTGCAGCCTCGCAGCGTTTGGCGAAATCATCCACAAGGTCTGCAACTCTGCTCGCTCCGTGATTCCCCATAAGCACGGTATAGTGCGTCGTGCCCGGAATCAGTTCTTCCTCCATCGTGTGAAGGCACGTCCGCATCTGCTCCATCATCGCGTCGGGATACAGAGGAGGCGTCCCAGGCACGAATCCTGCCGGCGCGCGAATCATGAGCACCGGCACCCGGATCGTCTGCAGCCGGGCAATCATCGCTTCTCTTTGCAGCCCCTCCATCAGGTCTGCAGTCACTCCCTCTGCCAGCGCCTTTGGCTTCAATTCCGGAGGCTCACCGCCCACCTCATAATCCAGAAACGCCTCCACCCACGGCCCCCACTCCTCCGCCGGAAAATGCGGCTGTCCCCGCCAGAACTTCTTATAGGCCTCCCGCGAGGGATGTGTCTGCTTCAGTTGCGAAATCCGCAATGACAACGCCGCATCCAGCCCTTGCTGCGTGCCGCCGCCAGCTGCAATCGCCGGTGCATAGCCCCCATCGATGAACACCACACCCGCCACCAGGTCCGGTTCCTGCGCTGCCAGCGCGGCCGTGACGAATCCGCCCATCGAGTGCCCGACAATCACGCTCGGCCCCAGCCCCATCGCCCGCATGGCCGCCGCCGCGTCGCGCGCATGCTGCACCATCCCATAAGGCCCCGTCGGCTTGTCCGAATCTCCGCGGCCGCGCAGATCGAGAGCGAACACTGCACGTCGTCCCGCAAGCCGCTCCGCCACGCCCATGAAGCTCACATAGGAAGCAGTCAGCCCATGCAGAGCCACCATCGGAGCCCCGCGTCCCGGCCAGTACCCAAAGGCCAGCTCCACGCCATCGCCCGACACGCGCCCCCGCGCTTCCCTTGTCGTCTTCACCCATCCCTGCTCTTCATCCGAACTCATCTAGGCGCCACCATTGCCGCTAAAAATTGAACTTCAGCGCGAACTGAATCACTCGCGGTCCCGTTGTAGTCGTCACAATCTGGCCCACATTTGCCGAAGCCAGAATGTTCACCGGATTCGCAAAGCTTACTGTGTTGAACGTGTTGAAGAACTCGCTGCGAAACTCCAGCTTCCGCTCTCCGCCAATCGGGAAGAACTTCACAATCGAGATGTCCACGTTCTTCTGGTTCGGCCCGCGCAGAATGTTCCGCCCGCTGGTCCCGAAGTCTCCGAACGCCGTCGCCGGTGTAAAGCAGTTCACGTTGAAGTACCCATTCAGCCGCGAATGCACATCTCCGCTGCGTGAACCATCGCATCCTGCCACCGAATCCGCCCGCGCCTGCACAAACGCAGTCGCATTCGTCAGCACAGTAAACGGCGTGCCCGCCTGTAGCGTGATTACGCTCGCCAGCTCCCATCCACTCGCCGCCTGTTTCAGCAGCGCGGAGTTCCCTTTGTAACCGGGAAGGTCATAAATTCCGCTGAAGACAAAGCGGTGCCGCCGGTCGAAGTCCGAGTTCGCATAGTTCTTCAATATCGCCTGGTTCCCCGGAACCACCGTCACATCGCTCGTGCCCGTCGGATCGCCCGAGTACTCGTCCAGCCAGTGACTGTACGTGTAGGCTGCCAGAAACTGCAGCCCATGCGACATCCGCTTGGTCACGCTCGCTTGCATGGAGTTGTAGCTTGAAACCGCCGAGCTCTGCATCAGGTGCACGCCAAATCCCTGAACCGCCAGGCTCGATAGTCCCGGACTCAGCGCTCCCGGCTCGAACGGCACCGGAGCGAACGCCTGGTTCAAATCCATCAGCCGGTACAACCTGCGCCCCAGCGCTCCAACATAACTCAGATCGAACGTCCAGGTGTTCGCAAAAAGATATTGAGTTCCCAGGCTGAACTGCTGCGTATACGGCGTCTTGAAATTGTGAATGTCCGGGTAGATGCCGTTCGCTGAAACCACGGCCACGCCCGTCGGCGAAAGCGGACTGGGCGCCTGTGGCAGCAGCGCCGGCGGCCCTCCGAACGGAAACACCGCTGGATTATCAAACGTCAGAGGAAACGCGCTCGGTGGCGGCACATCAACGAACGGCGTCGCAATCGGAGTCTCCAGCGTCTGCGCCAGCGTGTAGTACGGAAAATTCAGCACCTGGTTGTTAATCAGGCGCGCATTCGCACGGTCGAAGTAGATCCCGTAGCCCCCGCGCACGACCAACCGATTCGGAACCGCCTCCCATGCAAAGCCAAACCGTGGCGCGAAGTTCGTTGTATTCGGTGAAACCAGCGATGACCGGATCTCCGGAATCCCCGGCAGCGGATTCTTCGCATTCGCCGCCTGCACGAATCCTCCCGTGATCGCCACGTTGTTGCCCACCGGAAATCCCGGGATAGCCGCCGTCGTGATCCGCTGCGGATCGATCCCCACCAGCCGTCCATCGGCATCGGTGAACGGACCGAAAAAGTCATAGCGTAATCCAAAGGTAAGCGTGAGCCGGTTCTGCAGCCGCCAGTCGTCGTTGAAAAATCCGGCCCAGTCATGCGCGCTGAGATCACGGTTGTTCACGCCCGACCCCATAATCGTCAGCCCGGTCAGATCGTAGAGGCCTCCGAGAAAATCGAAGAACCCGTTCCCGGCAAACGGCGAAGGCGGCGGCGCCAGCCCAAGGAAAAATATCTGCCCGCGCGTGTAGAGATTGAATGCCAGGTCTATGCCATGATGCTTATACTCTGCGCCGAACTTCATGCTGTGGCCGCCCTTTTGCCAGCTCACCGTGTCCCCGGCCGAATATGTCTTCTCATCGGCGTTGTTATCCGAGAACGGATTCGCCCCGAGATCGAAGTAGTTGGCCACCGAAATCTCCGGCATCCCCGGGAACAGCCCGCCTAGCGGATTGGCGATGCCTAGTTGCGCTGCCGTAAATGGCTCCTGCGGAGCCGAACTCGTCGTGATAATGGAGAGTCCGAATCGCGCGTCGTTCACCAGGCTCGGAGAAAACACGTGCGTGTCGTCCACCGCCAGCACTCGCTGGTTCAGATCGGCCGTCCCGCCAAACCCCGGCGTGGGCAGCGCATTCGTGAGCCCGAACAAGTTATACAGCCCCTGCAACTCGGGATTGTCAGCTTCAAAAAATTTCCCCGACAGACGGTTTGCTTGCGACAGCTGAAAGTCGAGGTTCGTGTTGTATTGGTTTTCGGTGAATCGCGAAATAGCCACCACCGGCGTCGCTTCTGGCAGCGGTATCTGCCCGATCCCGACCGGCGTCGGATTCGGAGCCGACGGAATCACGTACGCTCCATTCGGCAGCTTCGCCTGCAATAGAAACTTCGCCGTCGGGTGAAAGCACGGCGGAAACGTAAGTGTAACCGGCGGAGTTGCACATGGCGCCAGCCCATAGGATGCCGCCAGCGCATCCACACCTGCATCCGAACGATCGTTTGTAAGATTCTGCGGTACAAATACCGTGCCGATCGAGTTGAGCAGGGAAGTTCCGTTCACCTCCCGGCTCCCCTGGTACGAAATAAAAAACCAGAGCTTGTCTTTCAGAATCGGCCCGCCCAGCGTGCCTCCAAACTGATTTCGTTTATAAGGAGGCCGCGGAACGCCCGCGCCATTCAGGAAATAATTGTTCGCGTTCAGCGCATCGTTGCGGAAAAATTCATACACGTTCCCGTGAAAATCATTTGTTCCCGACTTGGTCACCGCCGCCACAATTCCGCCCGCCACGCGCCCCTGTGACGCGTCGTACTGGCTGGTCTGAACAATGAATTCCTGCAAAGTATCGGTTGCGGGAATTGCCAGGTTCGGCAGCGAGCCCGTGCCGATCGAGTTCGCATCCGCGCCATTGATGATCACCGAATTCGAAGTGGCGCGATTCCCGTTGACATAAATCGGCGCCGCGCCCCGCCCCAGTTCCGACGAATTCTGCACCGGCCCCGAAGTCCCCGGCGTCAGCGTAAGCAGCTGCTGGAAATTCCTCGTCGGCAATGGCAGCTGCCGAATCTGCTCCTGTTGGATTACCGTGCCGTGCGCTGCGCTGTCCGCCTGCTCGGCCCGAACCTCCACGATGGCCTTCTGCACCGCGACCTGAAGGTTGATATCCAGATTTGTCGTCTCCGTAATCCTGACGGCAACATCTTCAGCAGCCGTCACCGCAAAGCCCGACCTGCTCGCCTCGACGCGATAACTCCCCGGCGGCAATAGCGAAAAGGTGAAGCGGCCCGTCGCATCGGTCGCTGTCTCGCGCTGCACGCCCGCGGCGCTGGAGAGAGTGATCTTCGCCCCGCTCACCACCGCGCCGCTCGGATCCCGCACGATGCCGGTGATCTGTCCGGTCGTCGGTGTCTGCGCGCTGACGGCGCCCACAACCCACAAGAGAATACACATCACAAATGCCGCAGCCCGCACTGGTTTCATAACCTCCTCCTTCGCCCGGCAGTTCGCGTCCCGGTCGCCGGAATGATGCGCCCGCCTGTATACAGAAGAACCAGTTGCTCGACGGCCTCGTCATTTCCCATGCCCAGGTGCCGCCTTGCCCCGAAGAGCTCTTCCGCCAGGAAGTAAGTGAAGAACTGTAGATAGATCGCTGTGTACGCGAGCGACGGATCCACTCCCACCGGAAACTTCACCCGGGAGCTGTGGATCACCACCTTGGCGTAAGTCCGCAACCCGCCTGCTATCTCGCGGAAACTGTGAATGAAGTGCTTGTGCCGAAACTCGACAACGTCGATGTACATCAGCCGCCAGTAATCCAGGTTCTCGGCGACCACCCTGCCGATGGCTCTCGCCAGCTTTCTCAACGAGTTCGGATCGAGCGACTCCATCAGCGGCATCAGTTCCTCTTGCCGGATAGCCTCCATCTTTCGGCCCATGTCGTTCACCAGGTCGATGAAGATGGCTTCTTTCGTGTCGTAGTAGGTGTAGAGATTCCCCATCGACACGCCCGCCCGGGTCGCAATTTCGCGCACAGATGTGCCATGGAAACCATTGCGGGTGAAGAGATACAGAGCCGCCCGCCGAATGCGGATCTTGTTCTTCTCGATCGTGCCGTGGAGGAGCCGGGGCATCGATATACCCATCGATAAAAAATCAAAGCGAGCGAGCGCTCGTTTTGACCACCCCGGCTTTTATTCCTCCGAATGGAAGAAAGTCAAGACAAATTTTGCGCTGCTGACCGGCCGCAGCCTACCACACAAAAACGCGCGCTCCGCTGCCGGAATGCCGCACTCGTCCCGTCTGCACTGAATAGCCATGCGTCGGGGTTGCGCTCTCATGAGCCACGCCGCACAGAACCGCCTCCGCGCCGGTCAGCTCCTCGACTTTGGTTCCCTGGTGCAGGTTCATGATCTCCGCTGACTTCTCCACCTGCTCCAGTCGCCCGCTCGCAAACACCAGAGCGCCGCCGTTGCGCACGCCGCGCACATAGGCTTGTGCTTCTTCTTCCGTGGCTCCCATCGCCCGCAGGTCCTGGATCAGTTGCGCGCAGAAATCGATCTCCGGAGTGCTGAGCACTCCTTTCACATGCATATACCGCGGTTCGGCTACGATGCGAACGTCGCTCGCCGCCACTCCAGCGGTTTTAAGATCGTTGACCGCTTTCTCTGCGAGATCTGCGTTGTTGAATAGACCGACAGCCGTGTGTGTCATACCGCACCTCCACATGCTCCCGTCGGCAGTCTGACTAACCTGCCGGCTCTATCTCGAACTCTAGGCTTAGAGGAGCCGGATCGCTGTGATGCGCATCACGCTGCTTTTCGTGCTCAGAAGCAGCCTCTCTCAGCAATAACCCAGTATGGAAAATACCCGGCGTGCATCCGCCAGTGTGAAGGCCTCCGTCGCGTGGCACCGTTTGCACACCGCGTTCACGTCCTTCGAATACACTCTCGGCGCCAGCAGCTCCGTCCGCGCTGGGATCACCTTCTTCAGCTCCTCGATCGTCTCGCTAAAGCTCACCGGGCACTCCGGAGTTCTATGCTCCTGCCATATCTCGTCAATCCCTTCGTCGGGCATCAGCGGCAGCAGTCGCAGAAAATCCCGTGCATGTTGCGGAGCGACCCTCTTGCCCATCGCCAGCCCCCACACCACTCGGGCATGTGCGGCCTCGACATCTTCAACCGAGATCATCTTTAGGTCGATCCCATTCACTCGAACCGGCACCACTCGCTCTATCTCCTGTCCATAAGCACGCAGCAAATCCACCCGCAGCGCCGTCTCCTCATCCACGCACTGCAGCATCGTCTTGGCTGGCTCATCGTAGGGATGCACATGCCGGAACAGCACCTCGCTTCCCAGCGCCGTGGGAATGTCCTCGAACGAGGCCGCTACAAAATCCATATCCCGCAACTGTCGGCCGCCCGATTCCAGCCCATGTTGCAATATATGAATCTCTACCGCCAGCCCGCCCGTCAGCGCCCATTGCGAAATGTCACACGCCGCCAGCTTGCGCAGTGTCCGCGCCGCCCTTTCCGCATCTTTCTTTTCAAGAAACCGAATGAATTCCATAAGCTCTCAACCTCTACACCAGATATCAGATATCGAAAACGGCAGAAGGAAAGCGGCAATCTGTCATCACCCTGTAATTGTTTCGTCTGCGCTTTCCTGATCTCTCCGAAGCCCGACGGCTCATATTCGCTGAACCCTGAACCCTGATCTCCATCCGGGTTTATGCTGTGGCGATGAGGCGCTTCGTCCTTCTACTCCTCTGCTGCTTCACTCTCCCTGCCGTAAACGCCGCCTCGGCGCAACCCTCCGCCCAACCATCAGCGTGGAGAACGAAGCTCGCCGAGTCCATGCCCCTCCTCGGTCACCGCAATTGGATCCTCATCGTCGACTCCGCCTACCCGCTCCAGTCCTCGCCCGGAGTTGAGACCGTCGAGACCGACGCCAGCCAGCTCGACGTCGTCCAGGCCGTCCTCGACACGGTCAACCACTCCATCCACGTCCGCCCCGACGTCTTCATGGACGCCGAGTTGCCCTTTGTTTCAGATCAGGACGCGCCCGGCGTGTCTGCCTACCGCACTCGGATCGCCGCGCTTCTTCATCCCTGGAAGATCCAGTCGCTCCCGCACGAGCAGATCATCGCGCGCATCGCCGATGCGGGAAAGACCTTTCACGTGCTCGTCCTCAAGACCACCATGACCATCCCCTATACCTCGGTCTTCATCCAGCTCAACTGCAAGTACTGGAGCGACGACGCCGAGGGCCGGCTCCGCGCAAAAATGCAGGCCGCCGGCAAGTAGAATTACCCGATACGTCGAATGCGCAGTGAAACAGGGCCCCAATTCAAAGGAGGCACTCATGGGCAATCCCCAGTCTGATGCGCTGGTCTTTTTCGGAGCGACCGGCGACCTCGCCTACAAAAAAATCTTTCCCGCGCTGCAGCTCATGATTCAGCATGGCAGGCTCGATGTCCCCGTGATCGGCGTTGCCAAGGCCGGTTGGAATCTCGACAACTTCAAAGCCCGCGCCAAAGACAGCCTGGAGCAGCATGGAGGCCTCGATCCCGATGCATGGCCGAAGTTGAGCGCCCTGCTCCAGTACGTCGATGGTGACTACGCGGACTTCGCCACCTTTCAGGCGCTGCGGGCCGCCCTGGGCACGGCCGAGCGCCCCGCCCATTACTTGGCGATCCCACCCTTTCTCTTTGAAGAGGTGATCGAGCAACTCGTTAAGTCGGGCTCCGCCAAGGGGGCGCGCATCATCGTCGAGAAGCCCTTCGGTCACGATCTGGCTTCGGCGCAGGAGCTCAACCGTATCCTGCATACCGCCTTCGATGAGCCCGCTATCTTTCGCATCGATCACTACCTCGCCAAAAACCCGGTCACCAACATGGTCTCTTTCCGCTTCGCGAATTCCTTCATGGAAAAAATGTGGAATCGCGACCACGTCGAGAGCGTGCAGATCACCATGGCGGAAGACTTCGGCATCCAGGGCCGCGGAGCCTTCTACGACCAGACCGGAGCCATCCGCGACGTCATCCAGAATCATGTATTTCAGGTCCTGTGCAACGTCGCGATGGAACCGCCCGCGCGCGAAAACAGCGAATGCCTCCGTGATGAAAAAGTCAAGGTGCTCAGGACCATTCCTCCCATCGATTCGAAACATCTCATCCGCGGCCAGTTCCAGGGCTACCTTCAGGAGAGCGGAGTCGCACCCGGCTCCAATGTAGAAACCTTCGCCGCCCTCCGTCTCGAAATAAATTCATGGCGATGGCAGGGTGTCCCCTTCTTTATCCGCGCGGGAAAGAATCTGCCCATCACCTGCCTCGAGATCATCGCCCGCTTCCGCAGGCCCCCGGCGACCTACATCAACCTCGATCCCCCGCAGAACTACTTGCGTTTCCGTCTCAGCCCGGAAATCACCGTCGCCATGATGGTCTCCGTGGCCCCGTTCGTTGAAGGAGGAAAACGTGCCGACGTTGAGCTGGTCGCCAGCCGCTATCCGCGTCCCGGCGAGATGGCAGCTTACGAGCGGGTGCTCAGCGATGCCATGGCTGGCGATGCGACGCTCTTCGCGCGCCAGGACTATGTCGAGGAAGCATGGAGAATCGTCGATCCGATCCTGAAGGAACCCACGCCGCTTTACTCGTACGCGCCGCACACCTGGGGACCGGACGAGGTGAACCAGTGTGTCCTTCCCCCCGGAGGCTGGGACACGCCTCAGGTTGAGGTGCCGGAGGGCTTCCGGGTAGTCCGGGCCTGACGTCCCATGTGTCCAACTATGTGTGTTTCAATAGCATCTCAACCACCGGGAGTGCTTTACCCTGATCCCTGTGTCATCCCTGGAGTCACGCGCTTTGGAGTATGAACGTACCGGCGCATCGCGTAATCCGCACGACAGGTCGGCGGACCCTCGCTTGGATCCCCGCTTTTTCCTTGCTGCCATCGTCGATTCTTCCGATGATCCGATCATCAGCAAGGACTTGAATGGAATTATCCTGGCCTGGAACATCGCTGCCCAGCGAGTCTTCGGCTACCAGCCCGAAGAGATCCTGGGTCAGTCGATTCTGAAGCTCATCCCTCCCGAATTGCACCACGAAGAGGACGAAATCCTCAGCAAACTCCGCGAAGGAAAGCGAATCGACCACTACGAAACCATTCGCGTGAAGAAGAGCGGCGAGCGCTTTCCTGTTTCCGTAACCATCTCTCCCGTCAGGGACGATACCGGGCGCATCATCGCCGCCTCCAAGGTTGCCCGCGATCTTTCCGACCGCGAAAAAGGTAAAGAGATCCGCTTCCGCCTCGCCGCCATCGTCGATTCTGCCGACGACGCCATCATCAGCAAGGATCTCAACGGCATTGTTCAGACCTGGAACGAGGGAGCTCATCGGATGTTCGGCTATGGCGGAGAAGAAATGATCGGCCAGCCCATCCTCCGTCTCATCCCTCAGGATCTGCAGTACGAAGAAGAGGAGATCCTCCAGAGGTTGAGGCGCGGCGACCGCATCGATCACTACGAAACCACCCGCCGTAGGAAGAACGGCGAGACCCTCGAAGTCTCTGTCACCATCTCCCCCATCCGCGACGAGTCCGGCCGGGTCATCGGCGCCTCCAAGATTGCGCGCGACATCTCCGATCGCAAGCGTATCGAGCGCCTCCTCGTCCAGTCCGAGAAACTCGCTGCCACGGGACGAATGGCCGCCGCGATCGCTCACGAAATCAACAATCCGCTCGAGTCCCTGATGAACCTCGTGTTCCTCGCGCGCCAGAATTCCGCTTCGGGCAGCAAGGCTTACCGCTACCTCATGACTGCCGAAGAAGAGCTCGAGCGCGTCTCTCACATCGCCCGCCAGACCCTCGGTTATTACCGCGATACCGGCTCGCCCGTCGAAGTCCACCTGCACGACCTCATCCAGAACGTGCTCACCGTCTACAACTCCAGGCTCATTTCAAGCGGAATCTCCCTCGACACCCGCTTCGACGACCTGCAGAAGATCACGGTCAGCAAGGGCGAGATGCTCCAGGTCCTCTCCAACGTCATCACCAACGCCGTCGACGCCATGCCCCCCGGCGGCGTCCTCGGCATCCATACCCGGAAAATCATGAGCGCCAGCAGGGACGGAATCCAGATTGTCGTGCGCGACAACGGAACCGGCATCGCTCAGGAAAATCTGCCCAGGGTCTTCGAGCCCTTCTTCACCACCAAAGGAGATCTGGGAACCGGCATCGGCCTTTGGGTCGCTAAACAACTTGTCGATACCCGCGGCGGTCAGATCTCGATCGCCAGCAGTACAGAACAAGGAAAAAGCGGCACCACAGTCACCATCTTCATCCCCTTTGTTCTTCCCGTCGCGCGGCTGGACGCGCGGCCCGATTAGCAAATGATCTCAGGACTGCGCATGCTCAGCACCGCCTCAGGCTCGATTTTCTCCCCAGACGAGTCCCTCAAAAATCTCATCGAATTCCGCTCCGCGGGCGGCGGCCCGACCGGCACCCAGCCCGCCCGACGCAAGGTGCTTGTCGTTGACGACCAGAAGCTCATTGCCGACACCATGACTGAAATCCTCGACGCCGCCGGCTTCCACGTCATGGCCGCCTACGACGGCTGGTCCGCGCTCGACATCGCCCGCCGTTTCCATCCCGATTGCCTGCTCTCCGACGTGCTCATGCCCCGCATGAACGGCGTGGAGCTCGCCATCGCCATCCAACGAATGCTCCCAGCCGCCCGCATCATCCTCTTTTCCGGACAGGCCGGCATCTCCGAAGTCCTCCTCGCCGGCAAAGAGCAGGGCTTTGAATTCGAGCTCATCGCCAAGCCCATCCACCCCCTCAAGCTCATCGAGCGCCTCAAGGAGCAATAGCCCGGATCGCAGCCCTTGCCCTTTCTCCGGCCGCCACCAGGCTCAGATAGCGCGCAAAGCGGCGCCCCGCGTCTCGATTGAGACCTGTGAGCCTCGCCGAAGATTCCTCCGCCCCGCGGCATCCAACCATGTAGTCTGGACACGCTCGCAACCCGGGCATGCCTTCCCGCCTTTATTTCAGAGCCGCTAAATTGAGGTCGCAATGGAAACCATTGCCTGGATATCGCTCATCGCTGCCTTCGCCTGCGCCATCATCATCGCCGCCGACGAGGTCCGCCATCCGCAACACATGTGGATCATGAACCTCGTCTGGCCCATCACCGCGCTCTACTTCAGCGTCTTCGGCCTCTGGGCCTACTTCGCCCTGGGCCGAAAAGCCTCCCACCAGAAGATGAGTCAGGGGGCCATGCCGGGCACCGACCACATGGCCATGAGTCACAGCTCCGAGAACCGCAGCCCCACCTGGCGTCAGACCGCCGTCGCCACCAGCCATTGCGGAGCCGGCTGCACCATCGGAGACATCATCGCCGAATTCTCCCTCTTCGCCCTCGGCGCCACGCTCCTCGGATCGCCCCTCTACGCCTCTTTCGCCGCCGACCTCGTCCTCGCCTGGCTCCACGGAATCATCTTCCAGTACTTCTCCATCAAGCCCATGCGCAACCTCTCTCCGTCCGAAGCGCTCATCGCCGCCCTCAAAGCCGACACGCTCTCCATCCTCGCCTTCGAAGTCGGCCTCTTCGGCTGGATGGCCCTGACTTACTTCGTCTTCTTCTCCAGCCCGCACCTCAAGCCGACAACGGCCACTTACTGGTTCATGATGCAAATCGGAATGGTCATCGGATACTTCACCTCCTACCCCATGAACCACTTCCTCGTCCGCTGGGGTCTCAAAGAAGCGATGTAGGGAACCATGAAGGCCCCAGGACCATCATGGTTTGCTGAGTGCTGCCCGGTCCGTGCTAGCCGGGGTAGTAGAAACCCATTTCTGGTCAGCCATGAATGCTTCGAGCTGCCTCGCTACCAGTTTCGCCATGCGAGAAGCATCCGCCTCGACAGTCGACTTCCTGTCGCCGATGCCGCCCGCTGCCGCCCCAACCGCAAGCGAACCGACGCCCATCGTTGCCACCGCACCCGGCTTCTTCCCGCTTTCTGACCTCAGGTTGAATTCCAGGACGACCGTTGAATGGCCTTGGGCTACCGACGAAACCGTGACGTGCGTCTTGATATCGCTCGAACCACGACCGAAACCAACCATGATTCTCTTCGTCTCATCGCCTTCGTTAATGGCGACAAATTCTCCGGAAACAACCAGAGCCGACCCCTTCACAGCGCTCGCTGCAGAAGTTGTCCTTTGCGCCGGGAAGCTGACTGTCTGGATGTTTGTTTTTGCCAACTCACCTGCAAGGCTCTTCTCGAATGCTGCCTGGACCCGGTGAGCCAAAGCCTCGGGCGATGAATCTTCATCCACTCCATGTTGTTGCATGAGCCGTCTGTGCAACTGTCCGGCAATGGACTTGTCGGTTTTCACACCCGCGGCGGGCACAGCAAAATCACAGATCAAAATCCTTTCTGGTTTCGGAAGAGCTTCCGGTCCGTTGTAATGCTTGAGGACATCGGCCTTCACGTTCCCGGTAAGAACATTACCGGAACTGGTCTGAGCCATTCCTGCCCGGCCCGCAATTGTCAGCAGACAGAGAGCGATACTGAATTTCCACACCATAGCTAATTCACCTCTTCTTCAAAATATGACGACCTGCTCATATTTAGATGTGAGAACATGAGCATGGGCTCATGTTTTTCCATGAATCGGCGAATTCCACAACAACAGCGCGGTGAGCGGCGTGTCGCCGAGCTCCTCGAGGCCGCAGCTATTGAATTTGCTGAAGTTGGCTATGACTCGGCGACGATGAAAGCCATCGCAAAGCGTGCCGGTGCCTCCATTGGAGCTGCGTATCAGTACTTTCCAGATAAAGTAGCGATGGTCAGCGCCCTGCGAACTCAATATGTCAACGAGATGGAAGAGCAGTGGATCAGACTCGACGAAGCTACCGCCGGCCTGTCTGTAAAAGAAAGAACTCAAACCTTCGTCGATGTGATGATCCGCTTCATCGAGCAACACCCCGCCTTCACCGCAATCCTTGACGCTCCCGCCGAATCAAAGCGCGACAAGAAGATAAGAGACGGTTTACGTGACCGGCTTGCCAATGTTTTCCGCATTCGTAGGCCCACGGTCTCGCAGGAGCAGGCGTACCGGGTGGCATGTGTCGCCGTGCAGATCATCAAGAGCATGAATGCACTCTACGCAGAGGCTAGGCCTCAGGAGCGGCCTGCAATTGTCAAGGAGTACAAAATCGTCCTGACTGCATACCTTGAAAAACGCTTCACTTGAATCGCCAAGGGCCTGCCCCTTAACACAGCACGGTCAGACGGTGGCCCATTCAAGCTCGGAGTTGGTTTGAGTGGGATCGCTCCACACCCCCTACCCCTATCCCGGATACCAGACCTTTCGCGGATCAGTCTCGCTGCGCTGATATGACCAGGCCTCGTCAATCAGCCGTTGCAGATCAAAGCGCGGACGCCACCCGAGCAGAAACTTCGCCTTGCTGTTGTCGAGCCAGGTCGACCAGTACGGAGTCGATATCTCGACCGAAGGCATCCCTCGCGTCACTCGAAGGTAGTCTGCGACCTGACCATAGTCCACCGGCTCATCCATGCAGATGTTGAATGTCTGCTGCCGCGCCTTGGGATGATCCAGAGCCAGAATCATGCTCTCGACCAGATCGCTCACGTGCACAAAGTTGCGTTTCACTGGCGCTCCCTCCGGATCGAGCATCAGCGGCACCGTACCGCTCTCCAGATATTTGTCAGCCGCCTCAGCGCCAACCAGGTCCCTCCACCGCGGCCCGCCAAAGACGTCTTCGCCGAACGAGAGCGTGTATTTGAAATCGTCCTTCTCCATGATCCACGGAGCCCTCAGGCAACACCCTGAAAGATCGTATTGAACGAAATACTGCTCCAGCATCACCTCTTCCAGAACCTTCGAGAGCGCATAGCAGCCCGGATACGCGCTGTGCTTCTGCTGCTCCGTCACCGGAATCGGGTGTGGATAAAAGAAATGCCCCAGAGCCGCATCGCCGCCGATCAGAATGATCTGTCGGAACGACTCGCTGAGCCGGCACTCTTCCAATAGCCAGAAGAGACCTTTGACCGTGACATCGATCACGTCATCTGCGGTTTCCTTGCAGGTCGCGCAATGGATCACATGGGTAATCCCGCGCATCGCCGCCCGCACCGCTTCTCGGTCGGAGATATTTCCGGTTACGATCTCCAGCCGTTCACGCGGTTCAGGACGGCGGTTGTGGCACAGCGCGCGTATCGTAACGTCCGGACAGTCGTCGAGCACGCGCCCGATGAAATGACTTCCTACTTTGCCCGTTGCGCCGGTCACCAGGATTCGCTTCATAACACCCTTCATCCGTCCCGCCGATTCTATCCGGCAATCCAGAGCGGTGGATTAATCACGCGAATGGCGTTTACGAGGATGAAATGAGCTATGGCATGCAAGAAACGATATTTGCTGAACACCATAGTGCAGGTAAAATCTGTTCATGTCTGAAACTACCAGAGCCACGCCAGATCGCGTGAAAGAAGTGCTCCTAGCTGATGGCGTAAAGCCGGAGTCAGTCTCGCCGTACTTGACTGCGTGGACCTGGGTCGAGTCCGGCAAGTCCAATACTGGTCTTTCAGTTGCGACTGTCCAGACATACGAGGCTGATGCTCGGCGAGTCTACCGACTTCTCGGTGAGAAACTCCCACAGTAGATCATTGGTCGGCTGCAGTTCTCTTCCCGAGGTCGGGCGGCTGACCCATTCAAGCCCGGCTTTAGCTTGAGTGGGCTTGTAAGACACCACGAGAGTGGGCTTCGTATCAGGGCACGGCTTTAGCCGTGCCGAAGGAAGCAAAAAAAGAAGCGGCTTTAGCCGCTTAGGGTAGAAGCTCCGGCCTTTAGGCCGGAGATAAGAGATCGGTCCGAAGGGCCGCACCTCGCTGCCGCAGGCCGGAGCGCAGGCGCAGCCGAGCGAGCATGACCTCCAGAAGTTACAACTTCAGCTCTCAATTGGACCCAGCGGCCTACCGGTCGACAGCAAATTGTTCAGAGCAGCTGTACCGTAAGTCTTAGCAATTCGCTGAAGAAATACCGGCTCAACCGAATTCACGAAGGAGAGCATCCCTCTTAATTCGGCAATTTCCTCCTCGCTAAGCAATCCACGGATGTACTTATGAAACCATGCTCGTATCTCCCTTTTTTTGCTCCTACCAATCGAAACCTGCCCGTCATTCGTGAGAATGAGCCCTGTTACGCGACGGCTACCCTTCTTTGAAGCGTGAACCGTCTTCATTGAGTTCAGAAATAACCTGGGTGATCGTATTTCTCGACAAATCTGCGCGACTTCACCCTCTAACTGACGTAGAACCCCCGATTCGTTCGTCGAAAAGCATAGATCGTCTGCATACCGGGTATAGGTGACGTCGTGTTGATTGCAAAGGGCAGTGATCCTGAGGTCAAAACCGTATAGCAGAATGTTCGACAAAAGTGGAGAGCTTGGCGCCCCAATTGAGAGTTGCGGAAGAGCCTTACGATCCCTCTGCCAAAATAAGATTCTCGACATATAACCAATTTCTTGCTCCGTCCAAGTTCCAGTGTGCGAATTCTGGCGCATGTAGTTTTCAAAATCGATCGACTTGATTGATGGGAAAAAATTAGTAAAGTCGAGCTTGCAGAGATATCGATGAGGCGCATGCGGTACTGCATTATGCCGAATACTCCTCCCATTCCGATATGCGACCGCAGCCGGATGAATGAGAAAGTTATTTAAGACATTGCTCATAAGCCAACGCTGCAGAGGTTTTACTTCTCGCGCTGGTTGAGCAATTTCCCTCGTCTTGCCTGGGGTTTTCTTAGGAATGTTATAGACCTTGTAGCGGTGTGGCGCCGACTGTATCAAGTAAATGAGGTCCCGAGACGGCAAAACCAGGTCATTGGACAGCCGCTCCAACAGGCCACTCATGGCAAAACCCCCACGAGACGCCGTCGAGACGCAGCGAGAGCTTTCTCCTTCTCGGGAGTCATAGGGAATTCTTCGCGAATAAGTGTTCTTAGCCTTGCCCGATCCGTCGATGGCCTCGGCCCATAATGGACGTAGTCCGGTCCACCGGTTACGTTGATGTAGTACTCAGAGTGTCCATATTGGAATGCTGATATTAGCTGGAGACGATCAAGTAGAAACAAGTACTTCTTAAGTTGATTGTGTTCAATTCTTAGGCCGATACCGCGGAGCTGCTCCTGTAGGTCAATTTTAGAAGCGATTACGTTCAACGCCACTAAATCTGCAATCAAGAGCATTAGATGCCCATGATCGTCCGCTTGAAACGGCGTCCTCTTAGGCCTCTTCGCGAGTATTTGTTCAATTTCCTTCTCCACCTGATCCAGCGTGTCGGTCGCTCCCGCGATATCAATTTTGCGTGGACCCGATCCCAGAGACGGAGCTAGCCAAGGGTAAGACAAAATGTCCCATTTCATTCGCAACGCGTGCTCGATGAGCCCGTTCCGAATAAAGGATTGCTGGTGAAAATGGGAGTCTTCTACAACTACTACCAGCTTGTCCTGCAGCAGCTTCATTTGCGAGAAGGCCCCGAACTCTGCGATAGCTCCGGGGCTCTCTACAAAGAGCAAGATACAGGCAGAAAGACCAGCAAGATACTCCTCCATCTCCAAGAGATCTTCGAATAGTTTTCGGGACTGGTACCACTGGTCGGCTGTTTCGGCTAGCTGGACTCTTTTCTTGAGATCCGGGTTCCCTTCCACCCGATCTCGATAAAAGTGTGCGCGGAGAGAATGGTCAAAATCTCTGAGCGGGCCACCACACAAGAAGATGTAATTCGGCTGGTTCTGAATCGTGAATGTAGCCTGATCAACCGAGTCTGTGAATGCACCCACTTTCTGCCGAATTTCTCCCGCTAGTCGATTGCTCCTTACCCCAAGAGAAGCGCGTCGATGAAAACTTTCTTAACGCATGTCAACACATTTCTCTAAATCTACTTACATAGCCATTAGCCAGCAATACCCGCGTTGAGGAAGTTTTTATCGACGCGCTGGTAAGTGCTGCCAATCGTTGCCAGTCCGGCGAAACGCCAGACTCACCTCATTCGCAAGCGACTTATTGAGGCGTTTTCGCGTAAAGAGCACACTCATTGTTATGGATAACTTCGGCAAAGTCAATTAGGCAAAAGTCAGTGGCCAGCGGGTCATCCATGACATTTGCAAAACAGCCATCGAAACGCAAGAGCAGGGCATCCCAGATTGACTGCCAACAGAGGAGGTCTCCTTCCGTCATAAATCTCACCCCAACCCACTCTCCCCTGCGCTATCCTTCTCCCGCTATGCCAAACCCGATTGCTCACTTTGAAATCCCCGCAGACGACGTCCAGCGCGCCATCAAGTTCTACGAGCAGGCCCTTGGATGGAAGATCTCCGACCCCTGGGGAATGAATTACTGGCTTGTCGAAACCAAGGACGGAGACACCGGCATCAACGGTGGACTCATGCCCCGTCGCAACCCCGGCCAGCCCTTCATGAACTACATCCAGGTCGATTCCATCGACGACGCCCTCGCCAAGGTCACCGCCGCCGGAGGCACCGTCGCCCTCCCCAAGACCGAAATCGGACAGGGCATGGGCTGGATCGCAGCATTCAAAGACACCGAAGGAAACCTCCTCGGCTTCCACCAGTCCCCCAAAAAGCCCGCCTGACATTCATTCAACGATGTCATCTTGAGTCTGTTCGGCCTCACCGATGTCATCCTGAGCGGAGCGCCGCAGGCGCGTAGTCGAAGGACCTGTTTTTCTACACGCTACTCCCTACCCCCTACACCCTAAGTTGTCATCCTGAGCGGAGTGCGCCGCACGGCGCACGAAGTCGAAGGACCTGCTTTTTCTGTTCCCCGACCCTGTTCCCTGATCCCTGCTTTTCCCTGGCCGAGAATTTCTCCCAACCCACTACAATAGAAATAGAGACACAAACGCCCGGTAGCCGCCGGGCTTTCGTATCTCAGCTCCAAAACCGGGAATCAACCTAGCTAACTCCCATGCCTGCTAGGAGATGCCAGCAAGTCATTTATTATCTATGAACTACAGCCGCTCTCGCCCGTAAGCCGCATCAAATGAAACGCTTACGGAATCAAGGGGGGAGGGGGGTAGGTAGCGAGAGCCGGTAGCATTACCTAATCCCTAATCCCTAATCGCTAATCCCTGTCTTCAATCCCTGTCTTGCTAAACTGAAGGCTGAATGAGCACCGCAACCAGCCTTCCCGCCGACATTCTGGCTAAGTACGAACCGGTCATCGGACTCGAAGTCCACGTCCAGCTCCTCACCGCGACCAAGGCCTTCTGCGGATGCGCCAACCGCTTCGGCGCGCCACCCAACACCAACGTCTGCCCGGTCTGCCTCGGCCTCCCCGGAGCCCTCCCCGTCCTCAACGAGCGCGCCGTCGAGTTCGCCACCCTGGCCGCCCTCGCCCTCAACTGCCAGGTCCGCGAGCGCTCCATCTTCGCCCGCAAAAACTACTTCTATCCCGACCTGCCCAAGGGCTATCAAATCTCCCAGTTCGACAAGCCCCTCGCCGAGCACGGCTACATCGAGATCCCGACACCGAACGGCACCAAGCGGATCGGCATCACGCGCCTCCACATGGAAGAGGACGCCGGCAAGAGCATCCACGACGGCTTCCCCGACTCCGCCACGCGCACCTACGTCGACCTCAACCGCTGCGGCACGCCCCTGATCGAGATCGTCTCCGAGCCCGACATCCGCACCCCCGACGAGGCCTACGAATATCTCACCCGCCTCAAGGAGATCCTCCTCTACACCGCCGTCTCCGACTGCAACATGGAGGAAGGCTCCCTCAGGTGCGACGCCAACGTCTCCGTCCGCCCCCGCGGCCAGGAGAAGTTCGGCACCAAGGCCGAGGTGAAGAACGTCAACTCCTTCCGCTTCATCCGCTCTGCTCTCGAGTACGAGATCGAGCGCCAGGTCGAGGTCATCGAGTCCGGCGGCCGCGTCGTCCAGGAGACCCGCCTCTGGAACGCCAACGAGGGCCGTACCTACTCCATGCGCTCCAAGGAGCAGGCCCACGACTACCGCTACTTCCCCGAGCCCGACCTGCCGCCCCTCATCGTCACCGATGCCTTCCGCGACATGGTGGCCGCCCAGCTCCCCGAACTGCCCGAGGCACGCCGCGCCCGCATGATCGCTGAGTACGGCATCACCGAGAAGGACGCCGCCACCCTCACCGCCACCCGCTCCTTCGCCGACCAGTTCGAGGCCGCCGCCCGCGCCGCCAGGAACCCCCGGCGGGTAGCTAACCTCGTCCAGAGTGAGCTCACCATGCGCCTGAAGTTGAGCGGTTTGGACCTGGCCCAGTCGCCCATCTCCATGAAGGGCATCGCCCTCGCCGCTGACCTCGCCGAAGACGGCAAGCTCTCGAGCAAACAGCTCAAGCAGCTCTTCGACACTGCCTTCGAAAAGGGCGAAGACTTCGGCGTGGTCTACGAGCGCGAGAAGCCGCAGCAGATCAGTGACGCCTCGGCGATCGAGAAGATGATCGACGAGGTCATCGCCGCCAATCCAAAGCAGGTCGAGCAGTACCGCGGAGGCAAGAAGACCGTCGCCGCCTTCTTCGTCGGCCAGGTCATGAAGCTCTCGAAAGGTCAGGCCAACCCGGCCCTCCTAAATGAGCTTGTCACCCGCAAGCTCGACAGCTAGTTCTCGCCTAGGACCGCATTTACTCCTTCTTTAGGAAACGGCTCATATAGTAGTCCTGTCAGGCAGTAAAACTCTCTGACGGGACACGCAAGCCGGATGACAGTCATCGATCTGCTGTTTGGAAAACCGCTCGCCACGAGTGAGGAGCGCGGAGAGCAGGTCGGACCATCCGCCGGCATTCCTATCTTCGGCCTCGACGCGCTCAGTTCCGCCGCCTATGGACCCGAAGCCGCGCTGACGCTGCTTATCCCGCTCGGACTCCTCGGCGTTCACCTCATCATCCCCGTTACTACGGCCATCATCATCCTGCTGGTGATTGTCTACTTCTCTTATCGCCAGACCATCGAAGCCTACCCGCAGGGCGGCGGCTCCTACACCGTCGCCACCGAAAACCTCGGCAAGGGTCCCGGACTCCTCGCCGCCGCGGCATTGATGATCGACTACATTCTCACTGCTGCCGTCGGCATCTCCGCCGGCGTTGGAGCCCTCGTTTCCGCCGTTCCCGGCCTGCAGAAGCACACCTTGCTCATCTGCCTCGGGATTCTCATCATCCTCACCGTCACCAATCTCCGCGGTGTCCACGACACCGGAGTTGTCTTCATGGTTCCGACCTATCTCTTCCTCGGAACGCTGCTGACGGTGATTCTCTTTGGCCTCTTCCACACCCTCGCCAGCGGCGGACATCCCACCCCGGTCGTCGCCCCGCCGAAGCTTCCGCCCGCAACTGCCGCGATTTCCCTCTGGCTCATCCTCAAGGTCTTTGCCAGCGGCTGCACCGCCATGACCGGGGTCGAAGCAGTCTCCAACGGAGTCAAGGCGTTCCGCGAGCCCACCACAAAGAACGCGCAGCTCACCCTGACCATCATCATCGCGATGCTCATCATGCTGCTCTCCGGCATTGCGTTCCTCTGCCGTTGGTACGGAATCGGAGCCACCAATCCCGAGAGCTCCGGCTACCAAAGCGTCCTCTCCCAATTGACTGCAGCCGTCATGGGCCGCGGAGTGTTCTACTACGTCACCATCGCCTCGATCCTTCTCGTTCTGTCGCTCTCAGCCAACACCGCTTTCGCCGACTTCCCCCGCCTCACTCGCGCCATCGCCCTCCATGACTACCTGCCGCACGTCTTCCTCGTGCGTGGCCGTCGCCTGCTCTTCTCCCACGGCATCGCGGCTCTCGTCACCTTCACCGCCCTGCTGCTCATTCTCTTCGGAGGCGTCACCGACCGCCTCATCCCCCTTTACGCCATCGGAGCGTTCCTCGCCTTCACACTCTCTCAGGCCGGCATGGTCGTGCATTGGATAAGAAGCCGAGGTCCCCGCTGGCAGCTGCGCATGCTGGTCAACGGACTGGGCGCGATCGCCACCGGAATCACGCTGCTCGTAGTTCTCGTAGCGAAGTTCTCTGCCGGCGCGTGGATAACGACCCTGCTCGTGCCCCTGATGATCTTCGCCATGACCATCGTCAAGCGCCACTATGTGCGCACTGCGCGCGAGACCGCATGTTCCACTCCGCTTCGCATCGAAGGCATCAAGCCTCCGTTGGTGATCATCCCCCTCGATCGCTGGAGCCGCCTCACCGAAAAAGCCCTCAGATTCGCCCTCAGCATGTCTCCCGAGATCATCGCCGTCCACATCGACAGCGGCCACGACGAGGCAAGCATCTGCGACGAATGGGAGAACAAGGTCGCCGAGCCGCTGCGCAGCGGAGGCGTTCCCGTTCCTCGCCTGGTCAATCTCAGGTCACCCTACCGATTCGTCGTCGCTCCGGTTGTGGACTTCGTTCTCCAGCAGGAAAAGGCCAACGAGAACCGCCAGATCGCCGTCCTTGTGCCCGAACTGGTCGTCAAGCATTGGTGGGAGAACCTCCTCCACAATCAGCGCGCCAACCTGCTCAAGCTGATGCTGCTCGTCAAAGGCAATCAGCGGATTCTCGTCATCAACATCCCCTGGTATCTCCACCGGCCCTGATTACGCTTGAACTCAGCTGTCATCCTGAGCGAAGTCCGCCGCGGCCGGGTCCCCTCGGATAGGTTTTTGTCCGTGGGCTGGGTGGCGGATGAAGTCGAAGGACCTGTTTTTTCATCCCCAAACGGGTCTTCATTCTTCTTCGCGATCGCTCATTCATCAGGTATGCTGCGCTGAAGCCGAAATGTCCGCGCCGCCCTGTCCGCAAGATCCGCCGCCGTGTCCCCGAGACCCAGCCACCCCGCCACTCGGCCTCAAGCGCGCCCTCACCTTCCGCGACCTCACCCTCTTCTACATCGTCAGCGGACTCTCCGTCCGCTGGGTCGCCACCGCCGCCGCCGCCGGCTCCAGCACCATCACCGTCTGGCTCTTCGCCCTCTTCGGATTCTTCATCCCTCTCGCCGCCACGGTCCTCGAGCTCTCCTCGCGATACCCCGCCGAAGGCGGCCTCTATGTCTGGACCCGCGAAGCCTACGGAGACTTCTCCGGCTTCATCGCTGCCTGGACCTACATGATGTCCAACCTGCCCTACTTTCCCGCCGTCCTCTACTTCGGAGCGGGCTCCGTCCTCTTCGCCTTCGGCGCTCGCGGCGCGCATTTCTCCACCGACGCCCGCTTCTACCTCGTCTTCGCCCTCGCCTGGCTCGCCTTCATCACCCTCATGAACGTCATCGGAGTCAACGCCGGCAAGTGGCTCAACAACGTCTGCACTCTCGGCAGCATCGTGCCCATCTCCATCCTCATCGTGCTCGCCGTCATCTCCTTCGCACACCACGGATCAGCCACCAGCTTCGCCTTCCACGAACTCATCCCGCGCCCCAGCCTTAAGAACGCCATCTTCTGGTCCACCATCTTCTTCGCCTTCGGAGGCTGCGAAGCCGGCTCCTTCATGGGAGAGGAAATCGCCAACCCCCGCCGCACCATCCCCCGCGCCCTGCTCGCCGGCGGAACCATCCTCGCCGTCGCCTACATCGCCGGAACCGCCGCGCTCCTCGTCGCGCTCCCCTCCGAC
>Ga0335073_10000215_pt1 | contig 72454 bp, 68 predicted proteins | sample Lox_Sample_22_FD_207093 | JGI IMG/M metagenome (GOLD analysis project Ga0335073, IMG submission 207093) | Soil microbial communities from Loxahatchee National Wildlife Refuge, Florida, United States - Lox_Sample_2.2 | ecosystem: Environmental > Terrestrial > Soil > Wetlands | place: USA... | reverse complement strand
TCGAAATATATGGAGCCGCTGCAAACAAGGCTAGTTTTCGTTTGCGGATACGCGAAGCGAAAAGCATGAATGTGAAGATCGATACAGGCTGGCAGATTGTAGAGGGAAGGAGTCGCGGTCCGAGTCAAGTAATGCCGGTTGCGGCGGAAATGGAAATCACAGGATTAGTGGCGGGGGAATATGTGATGCAAGTGCAGGCGGGAAATGGCGAGGAGGAAGAAACGGCGCTCAGGTCGAGGAAGTTCGTGGTGCAATAAGACCGTGTGGCTGAACAACGAGGTGTCGCGTTTAGCCGGTTTTGGAGGAAGCTCAGATGACAGATTCACTCCTCCGCGTGATCAATCAGCCATTTCTCAGTAGGGCTAGCGTGACGGTGGAAAGACGTTGTGCTGAGGCTTTGGTTCCGGGGCACCGCCCATACGATCCTGCCAGAGGAATTTGTTGAGGACGACGTTGTCGGCGGCGTCGGCATGACTGAAGTCGAGTTTCTTCCCTTCTTTCCATTCCTTGGTGTTGGCTTGGTAGAGCAGACCGTTGTCGCGAGCCCGGTAATCGGCGTCGTAAGGTTGCTGCGTGCCAGGGCCGTTGAAAAGCGGAGCCATCACCGCGGCGCGAGAGTCGTTGGCGTTCATTGGTGGAGCATCGAGCAAAGCCTCGATAGTGCGGATCATGTTAATGGTGGTGTAAAAGGTATGATCGACGTAGGGCTTGGGTTGAGGAAGCGGCGAGTATTTGCTGATAACCAGAGCGATACTGCGGTGGGAATCGACGTGGTCGGGACCGTCCTGGGCGTCATCTTCGAGGATGAGGATGGCCGTGTCGTCCCAGTAAGGGCTGTGGGAGACGGCGTCGACAACACGGCCTACGGCCAGATCATTATCGGCAACGGAAGCACTGGGACTGGGCCGACCCTTCGCACCACCAGCGGTGTGATCGTTGGGCAGCCGCAAAAGAATGAACTGAGGAAGAGTGTCCTTGCGGGAATTGCGAGCAGAGACGGAGGCGTTGAACTCATTTAAGAATTCATCGGTACGCAATTGGTCGGGATACATGGTTTCGAAATCGGGGAAGAGCGGGTCGAAATGACCACGAAGTTCGACCTGCGAAGCAGTATTTTTGGCAAGTACGGGAATATCCCACGGATAAGGACTGGGGCCACCACGAGGATCGCCCACATTTTTTTCCAGAGGCTCGCCTTGCTTGATCACTGCACGGGTGCAACTGGCACTTGGAAGCGGCGGCGGGCCGCTGGTAGGTAGCTTGGACTTCAGGACCGAAGAGCACCAGGTGGAAAGGACAAATTCGCCGTAATGACGATAGGTAATGCCATGCCTTGCGAAATCCTTCCAGAGAAATCCACCGTCAGGCTCGCCAGCGTAAGGTAGATCGTCCTGGGCAGCGTTGCCCAGGAGAAACTCGCCCTCGGAATCGTAAGTGTGCTGGTTGCCACGGTAGCCGATGACCCAGGTTTTCTCGACATAATCGGAGATGGAAGCGGAGGTCGACCAGATGTGGCCATCGCCGGAGACGTCGCCGCTGTCGTAAAAATTGTCAAGAATGCCGAATTGGCGGGCGAGTTTGTGTTGATTGGGCGTGATGTCTTCTCCGTACATGACGAGATGCGGATCCCCATTGGCTTCTGATAGATCGCCAAAGATCTGATCGTAAGTGCGGTTTTCCTTGATGATGTAAATCACGTGATGAATCTTGTGTTCGCCTGAGGCAAAGGGAATGCGATCGATGTTGCCTTGCGCGCTGTTCGTTTTCACGGTGAGGTCGGTCCAAGCGGCGAGATTGGCGTTAAGCGAATGGAGTGGAATGCGGGCGAGGGATCCGTTGGTCATGGCGGGATTGTAGGGATATAGGGGCCGGCCGGTGCTACGCGTGGCGATTGGCACCGGATTTGGGCCCGAACCGCGACCTTTGGCGCTGGCGATGAGCAGATCGGTGCCGGTTGCTGCAACGACGGTCGGATACCATTCGGTAGGAATGAAACCTATGGCGCGCAACGGTTCGCCGCCGGATTGAGCGTGGGATAGATCAAAAACGGCGACAGAGTCGGAGATGGAATTCGCAGAAAAGAGCGTGTTCTCGGCGGAAGACAAGGCAAGGGACCCTGGATCGCTGCCTCCGAAGGTTTGGTTGGGGAGTTTGGTGGAAAAGGCATAGAGAGTCTTGGCGTTGTTCGTGTCAAGGACGTCGATTTCGTCGCGATTCGTGAGTGCCACGAAGAGCCGCGAATTATCGCGGGAAAGAAGTAAGGCAGTAGGGTGAGAGCCACCTTCGAGAGGTGCGGTGGGTTTTTGAAGGGGAATGACGCGACGGACGGCGCCGGTCTGGAGATTGAGTTCGGCGACCGAGGAAGCATTCCAGAGGGAGACGAAGCCGCGCTTCCCATCGGAAGTCATCACCGTGGTGTAAGGCAGCGACCCCGGAATGCGATGGAAAGTCGAGAGGTCGAAGCGGCGGACGATCTTGCCATCGGACGCGCTCATCAAGATGGCTTCATCGGAACTATTGGAAGCGATAAGCATGCACTCAACACCGTCTATCAGGCCAACACTGAGGCCTGCAGGATAGGTGACGTCGTTGAATTCGTTGCGACGCACCTTACCGCGAGGAATAGTTGTGCGGGGTGCGATGGGCAGAAAACGTTCAGGGCGAATCTCGCCGTCCTCAAAGGAGTAGACGGCGATTCCGTTGCCAGTAGTTCCCTGCCCTTTTCCCAGGGGATCCGTGAGCGAGGCCATGGAGGCGTAGAGGTGCTTGCCGTCGATGCTAAAAGCCAAGCCGAGAAAATAAGTTTGCTTAGAATTGTGACCGAGCCGAGCATCCGGAAAATCGCGAAGGGAGTTGGTTTCGAGATTGAGCACGGTCAACGATTGCTTGCGATCGGAGGTGTAAGCGCCATAGCCGCTGTGGAGGAACACGGCGTAGTGAGCATCTGGAGAAATGGAGGCAGCCGTGGGGAAATTATTGATGCGGCGGGGCGCACCGGGCACCTGGCCCAGGAGTTTGCCGTTGGGCATTTGGGTCCGGGGGGGAGCCGGAACATTTTGAGCCGCGAGAGGAAGGGCGAGAAACCAAGCGGAAACGAAAACACGAAAACAGTGCTGAAAAATTGACATGGCGGCATTATATGAGATTTTTTGCAACGCTGAGGTGAAGAAGAAAGGAAGGATGTTGCGAGGCCGAGCGCGCTCTGAGGCGCAGCCGGCGTGTGCTATTCTCTGAGCATGCCGGCACGAATTTTAGATGGATTGAAGATTCGCGATGACATTTTTGGCGAGATGAAGCATGAGATAGCAAAGCTCTCTGCGCATGGAATCCGGCCAGGGCTGGCGGCCGTGCTTGTAGGAGACAATCCGGCGTCGCAATTGTACGTGAAGAGCAAGATTGCGGCTTGCGAGCAGTTGGGCATGGAGAGTTGGCTGCATGCGCCACCTGCAAATGTCTCGACCGAGTACATGCTGCAACTGATTAGGGATTTGAACGCGGACGACAACGTGGACGGGATCCTGGTGCAATTGCCGCTGCCAGGGCAGATAGATTCGAAACGCGTGTTGGAGGCAGTGGACCCGGCCAAGGATGTGGACGGGTTTCATCCCGTGAGTTTGGGAAAACTAGTGAGCAACCGGCCGGGGCTGGTGGCATGCACTCCAGCAGGGTGCATGGAGATGTTGCGGAGATACAAGATTCCCATGGAAGGTGCGAACGCGGTAGTGCTGGGGCGGAGCGACATCGTTGGGAAACCGATGGCGTTGCTGCTGATGCATGCGAATGCCACGGTGACGATCTGTCATTCGAAGACGAAAGATCTGGCGGAAGTGGTACGGCGAGCGGACATTGTGGTGGCGGCGATGGGAAAAGCCGGGTACGTGCAGGCGGATTGGATCAAACCAAGTGCGGCAGTGATAGACGTAGGCACGAATAAGGTGACGGACACGGCGGAGGCGGAGAAACTGCTGAAGAATTTTCCAGCGAGACTGGAGAAGTTCCGTGCTAAGGGAAATGTATTGATCGGAGACGTGCATCCCGACGCGGTGTTCACCGCAGGAGCAATTTCGCCGGTGCCGGGCGGAGTGGGTCCCATGACCATAACGATGTTGATGAGCAATACCGTGAAGGCCGCAAGGTTGCGGCGGGGAAAAAGCTCGGTGATGGCGAGCTAACGGTTAACGGGTTGTTTTTAGCGAAAAAACAGACATGCTGAAAATGGGCTTAACCGGCGGGATTGCTAGTGGGAAGAGCGCGGTGGCGGCGATGCTGCGCGAGATGGGATTTCCCGTTCTGGAAGCGGACGCGGTGGCACATAAGCTGTTGGAGCCCGGGCAGGCGGCGCATGACGAAGTATTGCGGGAGTTTGGCGCAGATCTCGCGGATGCGACAGGAAAAATCGACCGGGCAAAGCTGGGTGCGCTGGTGTTTGCGGATCCCGCGAAGCTGGCAAAGCTGAATAAGATCATTCACCCGCGCGTGGAAGAAATTGTGATGCGCCAATTCGAGGCTTGGCAACGGGCTGGCGTGAAGGATGCGGGTTTTGTCGAGGCGGCGCTGCTGGTTGAAGCCGGAATTGCGGACAAGTTGGATGGATTGGTCGTCGCGTTTTGCCTGCCGGAGCAGCAGTTGGAACGATTGCGGGCGCGAGGTATGAGCGAGGTGCAGGCAAAGCGGCGCATGGCGGCGCAACTGCCGGTGGAGGAAAAGCTGAAACACGCCACGGTGGCGATTGACTGCACGGAAACGCTGCAAGAGACGCGTGCACAAGTGAGGGCATTGGCAGCTACGTTGCGGAAGAAAGTGCCGGCGTAGACGGGCATTGCCAGCGATTTGCGACCGGGGAAAATGTCGAACAACAATTCCTCAGGGGACTAAAACCCTAAGACGGCAGAGCGGTTAATGTCGGAGTTAAAGCTCCGCCCCCCGTGACACGCACATCCTTCTGCAAGGAGTTCGCTTAAGCGCGGGTGAGGACGGCGGCGCGGGCGGCTTCGAGGAGTTTGGAAGCATTGGTGCGAATATCGCCGTGACTGAAAACAGCGCTACCGGCGACGAGCAGTTCGGCCCCAGCTTTGACGATGTCCGCTACCGTTTCCAGGTCGACTCCACCGTCGACTTCAATTCGAAAATCGAGTTTGCGTTCGGCGCGCATACGCGCCAATGCCGCAATTTTGTTCAGCGAATTGGGGATGAACTTTTGGCCGCCAAAGCCGGGATTCACGCTCATGACCAAGACGTGGTGGACAAGATCAAGAACCTCCGTGAGCGTTTCAACCGGTGTTGCGGGATTGAGTACAACGCCCGGCTTACAGCCGTGCGACGCGATCAGATGGAGGGTGCGGTCGAGATGAATGCAGGCTTCCTGGTGGACCGAGATCCAGTTGGCGCCGGCTTCGGCAAATTCGGGGATGAAGAAGTCGGGATTTTCGATCATAAGATGGCAATCGAAGGTGGTCTTCAGTTCCTTGCGGAGTGACTTGACGACAGGAGGACCGATCGTGAGGTTGGGAACGAAGTGGCCGTCCATAACGTCGAGGTGAACGATGGTGCCGCCGCCTTCTATGGCTTTGCGGGCGTCCGAGGCGAGTTCCGCAAAGTTGGCAGAGAGAATAGAAGGTGCAAGTTCGATATGCATGGAAGGGCGTGTCTCCTTATTGTTCGATGAAATTATACGATGGGTGGATGCGAATTTGGGCGAGGCACACTCAGGGCTATAGGAAAATTAGGCCTTGGCTTGGCATGCCTTACGCGGAAGCGGTGACGGACTGCCAGGGAATGGCGCAGCGTTTAGAACTGCTTTCTTGGGCGAGTTCGAGGGCGACCATGACATTGAGGGCTTGCTGGTGCGTCACGAGTAGGGGCACGGAACTGAGGATGGCGTCACGGACGTTGACGTAGAATTCGCGCCAGTCACCGGTAGAAGGGATTTTGCCGGTGGTGGTTACACCGCTTTCGACAAGGGTAAGCTCGCCGAAATTTTCTTCCTTCTCGACAACCCAGGAAGAGCCCGTGGGGACTTTGCCTTCTCGCAGCGTGGGTTCGAGGGGATCGAATTCTCGTTTAAGGTAACTTCCCTTCTCGCCTAGCACAACGAGGCGAGGGCGTGGGTTAGCAGACATCATCGTGGCGCGAAGAAGCGCACGGACGCCTTGCGGGTAATACAAAAAAATGTCGAAGGCGTCATCGGTAGAGATGTTGTGGCGTTCGGTGCGAACGTCCGCGGAGAGAGCTTGCGGCGTGCCCAGGAGCGTCATGGCTTGATCGATCAAATGCGGCGCCAAATCGTAAAGAATGCCGCTGCCGGGACCAGGCTGTTCGCGCCAAGCGCCGGGCTTCGGAGAGGGGCGGAAACGGTCGTAAGTGGATTCGAAGCGAAGGACACGGCCGAGCGCACCGGCAGCGATGTTTTGGCGAAGCGCTTGGAAGTCGGCGTCAAAGCGACGATTGTGATAGACCGAGAGAACAAGCTTCTTTTGTTGCGCGAACTCGAGGAGGGTGACGGCCTCCGCGACCGTCGTAGTAAAGGGCTTGTCAACCACTACGTGACGGCCAGCTTCGAGGCAACGCTGGGCCAGCGAGAAATGGGTTTGATTGGGGGTGGAAATAGCGATGAGGCGAATGGAGTCAATGGCGAGAAGCTCGTCGAGGGTGCGAACAATGCGCGCGTGCGGGTAAAGCTGCGCGGCGGAATCGCCGGAGCGTTGGAGAATAGCGGCAAGGCGGAGACCGGGGACAGCATTGATTACGGGAGCATGGAAGGAGCGGCCGCCCAGGCCGAAACCGATGAGGCCAACGTCTAAGGTCTTCATTTGTTCCTTTTGACAATGAAGTGCAGAGCGACGGTTGAGTATAGCAGTGACGAGAGCTGGGCGGCGGAGTTGGTGGGTTTTGGCGGGGCGTTATATGCTTTTTGCGTGGAGAAGAATGCGGGTGGAAAACCAGGGCCAGCGCGAGGATTGTACCTCGGGCTGGTGGTGACGATTCTGGCGGTGTTGGTGTATGCGGCGTATATCACCGTGCAATTCGCTGGTCTGCGCAAATTGCAGAGTGAAATGGTGGATCGCAATCGCCGGGACTCCTTACAACTTCTGCGCATCCAAAACGATCTGAATTCGGTGGGCATGGCGATGCGGGACATGCTGGACGCCAGCGAACCCTATCCGTTGATTGCATTCAGCGCGCAATTTGACCGCATCCATACAGACCTGGATGATGCACTGCGGATGGAGGAACCACTCTCGGAAGCTACACCGACATCCGAACAGCGGCGCTTTATGATGCAGGCGATGAACCAATTCTGGGATACCAGTGAGCGCATGTTCACTTTGGCGCAATACGACGCGAATGCAGCGCGAGAGCAGGTTCGAGATACGTTGCAGCCGAGGCAAGCAGCATTGAGTTCGGCAGTTTCGCGGTTGCTGGTGCAGAACAACGAAGCGGAAGAGCAGGCGGCGCGACGCATTGCGGCGATTTACGGACGCGTACAGAGACAGCTGTACTTTTTCCTGGCGGCGATTCTGCTGACCATAGCGATCACGAGCTTGTATTTGATTCGGAACAACCGGCGGTTGTTTGCGCAGGTGGAGGAGCTTTCTACACAGCGCAGCGATCTGGCGCAGAAATTGATTGCGACACAGGAATCGACCTTGCGGCATATTTCGCGGGAACTGCATGATGAATTCGGGCAGGTACTTACGGCGATCGGGTCGATGCTGCGTCGGACGGATAAGCAGATCCCGCCGGATTCCCCGGTACATAAGGACCTGCAAGAAGTGCAAGAGATCGCGCAAAGCACGCTAAATAACATTCGGAGCTTGTCGCAGGCCTTGCATCCGGTACTGCTGGACGAAGCAGGACTGGAAAGCACATTGGATTGGTACATTCCAACCGTGGAGCGGCAAAGTGGGCTTGTATTGCACTATGAAAAGAGCGGTGAACCGTACGCGATTGGAGCGAATGCGGGTGTGCAAATTTATCGTGTCCTGCAAGAAGCACTGAATAATGTGAGCCGGCACTCGGGCGCCAAGGAGGCGTGGATTCGCTTGCGATTCCAGCCAGAGCAGCTGGAAATGGAAGTGGAGGATCACGGGAAGGGATTGGCGCCGGCAGAAGGACAACCCGGAATTGGTTTAGTCGCGATGCGTGAGCGCGCCGAGATTTTAGGTGGGGCGCTGACGGTGGCGGCATCCGGAGGCACGGCGGGCTCGACAAATGGAACAGGAACCCTGGTGAAACTGAAGATTCCGCGGACAATGGTGGAGTTCCATGGGGAATAGGCTAAAGGTGTTGCTGGTGGATGATCACGCTTTGGTGCGACGCGGGTTCCGACGAATGCTGGAAGACGAGCCGACTTTCGAGGTGGTGGGTGAAGCCAGCGACGGACTGGAGGCCGTGGAATGCGCGGAAAAGCTGCAGCCGAATGTGATTGTGATGGATTGTGCGCTGCCGCAGATTAATGGCATTGAAGCTTCACGGCGGATTTTGGCGAAGCGGCCGGATACAGCGATTTTGATGTTGAGTATGCATTCGGAAGACACGCTAATCCGACAAGCGTTAGAGGCGGGTGCGAAAGGATATGTGCTGAAAAACGCGATGGACTTGGATTTGGTTAGTGCTATCAAAAAAGTGGCGGATGGCAAGACGGTGTTGGATCCGCAGATCACCCGTGGAGGCACGCTGAAGGGGGAACGGGATACAGGCCTGACCCAACGAGAGTTGGAGATTCTGCAGCATATTGTGGCGGGAAAGTCGAACAAGGAAATCGCAACCGAACTGAAGCTGAGCGTGAACACGGTGTCGGTGCACCGCGCCAATATTATGGACGCGCTGGGAATCCACAAAACCGCGGAGCTGGTGGTATATGCGATCCGCAACGGGCTGGTCAATCTTCCGTGAAGCGACGCGAGTTTATCTGGAATGGAATTGGAGCCGGACTGATCGCGGGAGCGACATCCAGGTGGTTGCTGGCTGCAAGTCCAGGCTTCCGTTTTGTCGATGTAACCGGCCCGGCCGGGATTCACTTTCAACATAACAGCGGTGCCTACGGCGGGAAACTGTTGCCGGAGACGCTGGGATCGGGCTGCGCGTTTCTGGATTACGACGCCGACGGCTGGCAGGACATTCTGCTGGTGAATTCGATGGATTGGCCAGGGCACAAACGTCAGCGAAGCACACTGAAGCTGTATCACAACAACCGGAATGGGACCTTCACCGACGTAACGAAGGCCGCGGGGTTGGATGTAGAGATGTACGGGATGGGCGTGGCTGTCGGCGATTACAACAACGACGGGTTCGACGATATTTTTATTACCTGCGTGGGACAAAGCCGACTGTTCCGGAACACCGGCAAGGGAGCGTTTGTGGACGTAACCAAGCCGAGCGGCCTGGACGGAAAGACTGGGCTGAGCAGCTCGGCAGTGTGGTTTGATTACGACCGCGATGGTTTTCTGGATTTGTTTGTGTGCAATTACGTGCGATGGTCGGCAGAGCACGACGTATTTTGCAGCCTGGATGGGAAAAATAAATCGTACTGCACCCCCGAAGCGTATCGCGGGGATACGTGTTGGTTGTATCACAATCGGGGAAACGGAACGTTTGAGGATGTAACTGCGAGCAGCGGAATTTTTGACAGCAGCTCCAAGTCCCTGGGTGTGGCGATGTTGGATTACGACCAGGATGGCTGGCCAGATTTATTGGTCGCCAATGACACCCAGCCGAATAAGCTGTATCGCAACCTACACAATGGGAAATTCAAGGATATTGCCGTAGAAGCCGGGCTGGCCTTCAGCAGCGACGGAAAAGCACGCGCTGGGATGGGTGTAGACGTGGCGGATTTCGAGAATTCGGGCAAGCCCGGGATCGTAATCACAAATTTTGACAACGAGATGATCGGGCTGTACCGGTATCAGGGTAAAGGCTACGACGATGTCGCAATGCAGACGGGCCTAGGAGCGGCATCGCGCAATACGCTGGGATTTGGGTGTGTGTTTTTTGACGCGGACTTGGATGGACTGCAGGACATCGCGATTGCGAACGGGCATATTGACGAAACCGTGCGGCACATACGAGGGAACGTAGGCTACGCGCAGCCACCGCAACTTTTTCACAATCTGGGCGGAGGGAAATTCCAAGACATAGCGGATCAGGTGGGGGGAGGGTTCGACACCGCGAAGGTAGGACGAGGGCTGGCGGTGGGCGACTTTGATCGCGATGGAGATTTGGACGTGCTGCTGACCACGAACAACGGCGGCGCGTATCTGTATCGCAATGATGTGGGCAATGGGAATCGAAGTGTGCGATTCAAGCTGGTAGGCACGCAATCGAATCGCGATGGAATCGGGGCGATCGTGCGGATTTTTGTGGGAGGGCAGCAGCAGACGCGGGTGGTGCGCAGCGGTTCGAGTTACTTGTCGCAATCGGAATTGCCGGTGACGTTCGGAGTGGGTAGGGAGGAAAAGATTGAGCGGGTGGTAATCGATTGGCCCAGCGGACGTAGCGAGGAATATAAAAATCTGGCCACGGGCAAATCGCTCCAAGCCACAGAAAGCAAGGGAGTTACAGAAGAAGTGCGGGGATAATAGTTTCGCACTATTGTCATTGCTTCGCGGAGAATCTATAAATGGATCAACTTAGCAACGCTTCTCAAAGTCCTTCGCCGACTCAAGAAGCACCCCAACAAATTGGCGGCCGGGCCTCGACCCCCCGGCCGCATTTTTCATTGTGCGAAGGTTAGCGCGAGTGGGGATAGAACCGGGGGATAGGAAATGAAACGCTGGCGCTCCCTGAGCGTTTTAGTTCTCGCGCTGACGGCCGTTTATCTGTACGCCTCTCCAACAGCAACGATTTCGTACGCTGTCACGGTTTTGCTGCACACGGGTGTGGGTGTGCTGCTGACCGTGGGGCTGGTGGTGTTTCTGTTTCGCGGGCAAAGGCAGGAAGAATGGCTGGCGCGCGCTGGCTGGATGGTGCTGGCTCCTGGCGCGGTGCTGGGCGTGGCTCTGATTTACCTGGGAACGCCGCACCGGTTGAGGGCGTGGCTGTATGCGCATATCGCGCTCTGTAGCATCGGCGCGGTGCTGCTGACTTGTGCGTGGATGAAGGAGCGCAGGTGGTTGGGAGCGAACACTCTACAGCGAGGGCTTCGATTTGCCGCTATAGTCGTGAGTGCCGCGGCCATTGCGGCGGGAGCGTGGTGGGTACGCAACGTAGCATGGAACAATGCCTATCGCGTGACGAATCCGGCGATTGCTCCGGCAGCCATGGATAATGAGGGCGACGGGCCCAAGGGCAAGTTCTTTCCCAGTTCTGGGCAAACCAGCGACGGCAAATACATTCCGGCGGACTACTTCATGCAGTCGAAAGCGTGCGAGCGCTGTCACGCGGATATTTATAAGCAGTGGGAAAGTTCGTCGCACCACTTTTCGTCGTTCAACAACCAGTGGTACCGGAAGAGCATTGAGTACATGCAGGACGTCGCGGGTGTGAAGCCTTCGAAGTGGTGCGCAGGCTGCCACGATCCAGCGTTGCTGTTCAGCGGACTGATGGATACGCCGATCAAACAGACCGTGAACCGGCCGGAAGCGCGGGCGGGATTGAGCTGTCTGATGTGCCACAGCATCGTGGAAGTAAAAAGCACCATGGGACAGGGAGATTTCGTCCTGGAGTATCCGAAGTTGCACGCGCTGGCCGCTAGCGAGAATCCGGTGGTGCGGGGCCTGCACGATTTCATGGTGCGATTGAATCCGGAACCACACCGCCGAGTATTTTTGAAACCGTTTATGCGGAACCAGGTGCCGGAATTCTGCTCCGGATGCCATAAGGTGCATTTGGACGTGCCCGTGAACAGCTATCGGTGGGTACGCGGGTTTAACGAATACGATAACTGGCAAGGAAGCGGCGTTTCCGGGAAGGGCGCACGGTCGTTTTACTATCCCGCGACCCCCATGATCTGCTCGGATTGCCACATGCCGCTGGTGCGTTCGAACGATGACGGCAACATCGACGGCTATGTCCATTCGCACCGTTTCCCAGGTGCGAATACGGCAGTGCCTTTTGCGAATGAGGATCCCACGCAACTGGAAACGGCGAAAACGTTTTTGCAGGACAAACAAGTGACCGTGGACATTTTTGCGATTTCGCCTGTTGTGGAGAAGGAAGAGGAAGCCAAGACGGGAATGGGCAAGCAAGAGCTTTCGACAACCTTTGCGGTGGGAGAAGAAGCGGAAACCGCACTGCCGACGGGCCCGGCAGGAGAAGCGCGGCCGATAACGGCGCCACTCGATCGCGTGAATCCCATGGTGCGGCGTGGGGACGACGTTCTCGTCGATGTAGTGGTTCGGACGCGCAAGGTGGGACATTTCTTCCCCGGTGGAACTGTGGATGCGTTTGACGTGTGGCTGGAATTGCAAGCTGTTGACGACAAGGGACAGACGATTTTCTGGAGCGGAAAAGTAGAAGACAACGGGAAAGGACCCGTTGAAGCTGGAGCGCACTTCTATAAATCGCTGCAAATCGATGCGCACGGACATCCGATCAACAAGAGAAACGCGTGGTCAACGCGAGCGACCGTATATGTGCACCTGATCCCGCCGGGTGCTGCCGATACGGTGCATTTCCGGATGCATATTCCGGAAAACGCAGGGAATCACATTACATTGCGCTCGAAGCTGAATTATCGAAAGTTTCAGTGGTACAACACGGAGTTTTCGTTTGGAGGAGTGCCGGACACGTCGCAACCACAGGGAGCACACACACCAGATTATGACGACCGGAAATTTGCGTTTAACGGTGATTTGTCGGGAGTTTCCAGCGTAAGGAAGGAAATTCCCAATCTGCCCATCATCACCGTGGCGGAAGACGTGAAAACGTTGAGCGTGCTGCCCCATTCGGCCACTGCACCGGTACCGAAAACCGCGTGGGTGAAAGACGATTGGACGCGCTGGAACGATTATGGAATCGGATTGTTCTTGCAAGGGGATCTGGCTGGAGCGGAACAAGCGTTCAGCGAAATTACGCAGATGGCGCCCGACAATGCGGATGGTTGGACAAACGTGGGGCGTGTGCGGGTGCAAGAAGGCAATACCGATGGCGCGTTAGTGGTGCTGAAAAAAGCGTTGGAATTACAGCCAAAATTGGCACGGGCGAATTTCTTCTATGCGAAGGTTTTGCGGGAAGAAGGAAAATACGACGAAGCGGCCGCCGTTCTGCGTGAAGTGCTGGCCCAGTATCCAGAAGATCGCGTGGTGCACAACGAATTGGGGCGTATCCTGTTTCTGCAAAAGCGGTACGCGGATGCCGTGAAGGAATTGCAGCTGACGCTCGCGATCGATCCGGAGGATCTGCAAGCGAACTACAATATGATGCTGTGCTACACGGGTTTGGGCGACGACAAAACCGCTGAGGAATATAAGCAACGGTACTTGCGATTCAAGGCCGACGAGGCTTCGCAAACATTAACAGGGCCCTACCGGCAAGCGCATCCCGACGACAACAATGAACGGCAGGCGATACACGAGCACGTAAGCGTGCCGTTGGGACCTGCGCTTGCAGCGAAACACGCAGGACCGGCAGCGGTAGCCAAAGAGCGAAAAGCGCATAACGCCGCCGGGCGATAAGAATTCGGAAATATCTCACAAAAGGGCGGGGCTATGACCTGGATCAAAACGATTCGGATCGAAGATGACGAGCGGGTGCGCGACGCGGTAATGGAAGAACGCAAATTCTATCCGGTCGAATATGCCACGCCGGTGCCGGTGGTAGACAACGGATTTGAGAACAGCATCGTGGGATCGCATACGCTACTTCCCGATGTGATGTTTCATTCGTTCGCGGCGTTTGGGGCGATGATGTCGCCTGACTTGCCGTTGACGCGCGACCAGCACGAAATGATCGCGACCATGGTATCGGTGACCAACCGGTGTTTTTATTGAATCGAATCGCACGCAGAGTTTCTGCGTAGAGTGACGTTGAACGACGAGATGGTAACAGCGTTGCGGAAGGATTTTCGGAGCGCGCCGATTAGCGAGCAAGACAAGGCGATGCTGGAATATGTGGTGAAGCTGACGAAGGATGCAACGCAGTGCAGTCCGGAAGACCATAAATCGTTGCGATCGGTGGGATTTGACGATCGCGGAATATTGCAAATTACTCTGATTGCTTCCTGGTTTAACTATATCAACCGGGTCGCGGACGCGTTGGGAGTGGGCCGCGACGGTAAGGTAGAGAACACGTGAAATCAGGCTGGGGATTCGTGCTGGCGTTAGCGTTCGCGATACCACTGATGGCGCAAGGTTCGAAGAACGCATCGACGATTACGTTCCGGGATATTACAGAGCGCGCCGGAATTCATTTTGTCCATAACAATGGCGCATATGGGAAGAAGTACCTGCCGGAAACGATGGGGCCCGGCGTGGCGTTCATCGATTACGACAACGATGGCTGGCCAGACATTTTCATTGTAAATGGGACAAACTGGCCCGGGCAGCCTTCGAAACACAGCACTCCGAAGCTGTACCACAACAACCACGACGGAACGTTTACGGACGTGACGCACAAAGCCGGGCTCGATGTTGAGATTATGGGAATGGGCGTGGCGGTGGGCGATTACGACAACGACGGCTATGACGATTTGTTTTTGACTGCGATGGGGCAAAGCCACCTGTTCCATAACAATGGCAATGGCACGTTCACGGACGTCACGCAGAAGGCCGGATTGATGGGTCCAAAGGAGTTCAGTACCAGCGCGGCGTGGGTAGATTACGACAAAGACGGCAAGCTGGATTTGGTGGTAGCGAATTATGTGCAGTGGTCGATCGAGGGAGATTTGTACTGCACGCTGGACGGGAAGAGCAAGTCGTATTGCACGCCCGAGTCGTACAAAGGGACGGCGGTGCGACTCTGGCACAACCGCGGAGACGGCACGTTCGAGGATGTGACGAAAAAGGCTGGGCTGGGGGAACCCACATCGAAGACATTAGGGATAGCAGTCATGGATTACGACAACGACGGCTGGCCGGATTTGCTGCTATCGAATGACACGCAGCCAAACAAACTGTATCGCAACAACGGAAATGGCACTTTTACTGAGAAGGCGGTGCTCGCGGGTGTAGCGTTCAGCGAGGATGGTGTGGCGCGCGCGGGAATGGGCGTGGATGCAGGGGATTACGACAGGTCGGGCGTGTTCAGCTTATTAATTACGAATTTTTCCAATCAGATGATCTCGCTGTATCACAACGAAGGAAAAGGCTTGTTTGTGGATGAGGCGCCGCGCTCGGAGATTGGGCGTGACACGCTGTTGACGTTGGGATTTGGCTGTTTCTTTTTCGATTACGATCTGGACGGCTGGCCGGACATTTTTATTGCGAATGGACACATTGACAGCGACATCCAGAAAGTACAACCGAATGTGAAGTACGCTATGCCACCGCACGTGTTTCGGAATCTGGGCAAAGGCAATTTCGTGGAAACGACGAAGAGCCTGGGGGCGGCATTCGATTCGCCGCGCGTGGGCCGGGGAGCGGCTTACGCGGATGTGAATAATGATGGGCGACTGGATTTGCTTCTGTCGACGAACGGTGGGCGGGCGTATTTATTCGAAAATGATGCCGCGGGCGAGGCGGCGCAGCAGAAGAGCTTGCGAATCAAGCTGGTAGGCACAAAATCGAATCGCGATGGAATTGGGTCGATGGTGAAATTGACGGCGGGCGGCGAGACGCAATTGGAAATGATGCGGAGCGGATCGAGTTATATGTCCGCGAGTGAGTTGGTGTTGACGTTCGGGCTGGCACAGCACACTCAAGCCGATGCCATCGAGATACGGTGGCCGAGTGGGCAGGTGGACCGACTGACGAATGTTCCGGCGGGACTGACCATTGTGGTAAGCGAAGGGAAAGGGATTACCGGTAGCCGAAAGTACGGAACGCGATGAACTAAAGAAAGACCCGACATGCAACAACGGCATGTGGGCACCTTGCCGCAACCCCACAACAGCAAGGAAAACGCCCGCCTCAGAAGGCGGCCGCTACAAAAGAACCGGCTCAAGCGTTGCTACGTTTGGAGGCGGTGGGCGGCTATTAGGGCTTGGCCGAGGCTGATGCCACCGTCGCCGGCAGGAACTTCCGAGTGGAAATAGACTTCGAAGGATTTGGCGCGCAGGCCGTCGAGCATTAGTTGAAACAACAAAACATTATGAAAGCACCCACCGCTGAGACAGACGCGATTCAGCTTCGTTTGTTCGCGGACCTTTTCGGAGAGTTCGACGAGGATCGCGGCAAGGCCGGCATGGAAACGTCGACTGATATCGGCGATTGGTTCCTGACGGCGCAGGTCCCGAAGCAGCCACTGAAAAAGAGAAAGCGTGCCGATTTGCCAGTGCGTGTCTTCCGGAATCAGGTCGAAGGGGTAACAGCCCTGGTCAGCCGAATCGTGGGCTGCCATTTCGAGTTCGATGGCGGCTTGGGCTTCGTAGTTCACGGTGGAACGAATACCGGTGAGTGCGGCCACGGCGTCGAAGAGACGGCCGCAACTGGAAGTACGTGGAGAGTGGATTTGTCGATCAATCATCTGTTGGATTACTTCGCGACGGCGTTCATCGATGCCGCGAAGAAACGGCAGGTCAAGGCTATTCAGGTCCTTGACGTAATGCTTCACCAGATAGCTTAAGGCCACGCGCCAGGGTTCGTGAATGGCGGCTGCTCCACCTGGCAGGGGAATGTATTCGAAATGCGCGGCGCGTTCAAAATCGTGGTAATCGGCTACGAGCACCTCCCCGCCCCAGACCGCCCCATCCGTGCCATAACCCGTACCATCGAGCGCGATGCCAATCACTTTTCCATCGAGATGATTCTCCGCCATGCAAGAGGCAATGTGTGCGTGGTGGTGCTGCACGCCAATTAGCTGCATACCTTGCTGAGAGAGCGCCCACTTCGTGGAGAAATAGTCGGGGTGGAGATCGTAGGCGATGACCTTGGGAGAGACCTCCAAGATGCGCTGCAAGTGCTGAAGAGCTTCGCCAAAAAAGTTATAGCTCTCTAGATTTTCGAGGTCGCCGACATGTTGACTGAGAAAAGCTTCGCTGCCCCGTATGATGCAAACGGTGTTCTTGAGTTCACCACCAACGGCAAGAATGGGATTCGATTCTCGTTCCAGCGGAACAGGCACGGGAACAAAGCCGCGCGAGCGGCGAAGCATCTGGGTGCGACCGGCGGCAAAACGCACGACGGAATCGTCGCAACGGCGCAGGATATCGCGATTGTGGATCAGGTAGGCATCGGCGATGCCATGTAGCCGGCGAACGGTTTCGTTGTTGTCGATGGCAATAGGCTCTTCGCTTAGGTTGGCGCTGGTCATGATGAGCGCGTCGCACTTGCCGTTGGCAAACAGGAGATGATGCAAAGGAGTGTAGGGGAGGAAAACGCCGAGGAAGCGATTGCGTGGAGCGATGCTCTCGGGAAGGCCGGAATCGGGCTTACGCGGGAGAAGGACGATGGGGCGTTCGACGGAGAGGAGCAATTTGCGCGCTGCGTCGTCGAGTTCACAGAAGCCATTGACGTCCTCGATGCGGCGGAGCATTACCGCAAAAGGCTTCTCGACGCGCCGTTTACGACCGCGGAGCAAATTTACGGCTGTTTCGGAGCGAGCATTGCAGGCGAGATGAAAGCCGCCGAGCCCTTTCACCGCGATGATGCGATCCTGCTCGAGGAGGCGAGCGGCCTCGCGCAGCGGTTCCGATACATCGAGAGGGGTGCCTTCGGCGGAAAGCAGTCTAAGTTGCGGGCCACAATCCCAGCAGGCGTTGGGCTGCGCGTGAAAACGGCGGTTGGCGGGATCGTCGTATTCGGCTTGACAGGCGGCGCACATCTGGAAGGCGGTCATAGAAGTGCGAGCACGGTCGTAGGGGATATCGCGAATAATCGTGAAGCGTGGGCCGCAATTCGTGCAGTTGATGAAGGGATAGCGGAAGCGGCGATCGCGTGGATTCATCATTTCGCGATAGCAGTCCTCACAAACAGCGACATCGGGAGAAATCAGAGCTTTGGGAGGTGCGTCCAAACGGCTGGCGAGAATGCGAAAGGCAGTCTCAGGCTGGGGCTCAGTATCGCGAGGAATAAGGGAGGTCACCTTCGCTAACGGGGGAAGCTCCGCGGGCAAGCGCTCGAGAAAGCGGTCGAGCACCGCGGGCTCGCCTTGGACTTCAATGGTGACACCGGCCGGCGTATTGGCAACGAAGCCGGTGAGGTTGCACTCCAGCGCGAGCCGGTAGACGAACGGGCGAAAGCCGACACCCTGGACGATGCCAATAACGTCTATGGATTTGCGCGCAAGGGTTGCTCTGGACGATTCGTCCATGTAGGAATTATGGCAGAGTCTCGCGTCCCTCAGGAATTGATCGCTGCGGCGGTTTGTTGAAATTTACGTTGGAGGGCGTCCAGCCACGTCAGCCATTTATCGAAGCCCTCGCCCGTGCGGGAAGAGAGGGCAATGTAATCGATTTCGGGATGGATTTTGCGGGCATTTTCGAGAGCGAAACCGGGCTGGAAATCGACGTGAGGAAGCAAGTCGGTTTTGGTGAGAATCATGAGCGTAGCCCGGTGGAAAATACCCGGATACTTTAGGGGCTTGTCTTCGCCTTCGGTCACACTAAGAAGCACGATTTTTGCGGCTTCGCCGAGATCGTAGCTCGATGGACAGACTAGGTTGCCAACGTTTTCGACGAGCAGCAGGCCAGGGCCACGAAAATTCATTTCCCCCAGATGACGGTCGATCATGCGGGCGTCGAGATGGCAGGTGCCGCCCGTAACGATCTGGCGCACAGGAAAGCCATAGCGGGAAAGCCGGCGAGCGTCATTGTCGGTCTGGATATCGCCGGTAAGGACGGCAACGGCCTGAGTGGGAGCAAGGGCAGCAAGAGTTTTCTCAAGGAGAGCGGTCTTGCCGGAACCGGGAGAGCTGATGAAATTGACACAAAGGATGTTCTGGTCGCGATAACGTTGGCGCAGTTCGGCAGCCAAGCGATCGTTTTCACTGAGAACCTTCTTTTCTACGACTTCGCGCATGGCTCCTCCAATTCCAGGTAAGCAATGTCCAATTCAGTTCCACCGATGCACGTGGAGTTGTCAGCGCCGCATCTGGGACAGACAAGATTGAGATCCTTGACGATGAATTCTTCTTCGCAGGCAAGGCATTTCTGGCGGCGAGGACACCATTCGACTTCAAGTTTGAGGTGTTCCCATTCCGTCTCGCGGGTGATGCATTCAAAGGCGAAGTCCAAGGCATCCTTGTCGACGGCGGACAATTCTCCGATACGAACGCCGACCGCTATGACCTGTGCGCCGGGGTGGCGTTGCGCTTCGGCAGCAACGGATTCAAGGATGGAACTCGCGATACCAATTTCGTGCATGTGTTTCCTCAACAGATACGGGGCAATTGATCACCCGCGAGCATGTCCACGATGCGGGTGGTGCCTAAGGGCGTACGCAGCACAACCATACGAGGATGGTCTGCGGTCACCCGGCCGATGATGGCAGCATCCTTACCGAGCGGATGGCTTTGCAATGCACGGAGCGCCGCCTGCGCAGCAGAGGAAGCGACAATGGCGACCAGTTTGCCCTCATTGGCGACATAAAGCGGATCGAGACCAAGCATTTCACAAGCGCCGCGAACTTCTTCCCGCACGGGAACGGACGTTTCGTCCAACGCCATCCCGACGCGAGAACTGAGTGCAATTTCATTCAGCGTGCTGGAAAGTCCGCCGCGGGTAGGATCCCGCAAACAGCGTACTTCGTGAGTGGCTTCAAGGAGCCGCGCGACAAGAGCGTGCAGCGCCGCAGAATCGCTCTGTACCTGCGTTTCGAACTGGAGGCCTTCGCGCTCGGCAAGTATGGCAATACCGTGATCACCAAGAAAACCGCTGACGAGGATGGCATCGCCAGGTTGCGCCTGACTGGCGGAGAGGGAAACACCGTCGCGAACACGGCCGATGCCGGTGGTATTGATAAACAGACCGTCGGCACTTCCCCTCTCTACAACCTTCGTGTCTCCGGTGATGATTTGGACGCCAGCACTGGACGCAGCTTCGTGCATAGAGGCAACTACGCGCTTCAGTGTCTCGAAAGACAAACCCTCCTCGAGAATAAACGCAGCGCTGAGCCAAAGGGGAATCGCACCGCCCACGGCCAAATCGTTGATCGTGCCATGCACCGCGAGGGAGCCAATATCGCCACCGCGAAAGAACAGCGGCTTCACGACAAAGGAATCGGTGGTTACCGCAAGACGAACGCCGTTGAGGGAGACAATGGCTTGGTCTTCAAGGCGGTCGAGCACGGGATTGCCCAGAGAAGGCAGAAAAACATCTTTTAACAGCTCGGCGCTGAGTTTGCCGCCACTGCCGTGGCCAAGGAGGATGCGCTCACGCGGCACAAGCGGCACGGGACAGGAGAAGGCGGTTAGGTCCTTGGGTTCACCGGTACTCACAGAGTCAGAGTGTAACGAGGTGGCGTTTGTATTGGTAGTAGGCGGCACAAGCACCTTCTGAGGAAACCATGGGAGCGCCAAGCGGCTTTTCTGGAGTGCAACGCGTGCCGAAAGCGGTGCAATCTGTAGGCTTTTTGTGTCCGAGAAGCACTTCGGCGCTGATGCATTCCGGTGGCTCCTGGGCGCAAATGTCAGCCAAGTCGAAGATGCGCTCGGCGTCGAACGCAGCATAGTCCGGCTTCAAATAGAGGCCGCTGTCGGATATGGGGCCGATGCCGCGCCACTTACGATCGGCAGCCTGGAAAACTCGGCCGACCGCCATTTGAGCGGGTCGATTGCCTTCATACTGCACCGACCGGACATACTGATTTTCCAGCTCAACGCGACCTTCCTCGAGTTGGATCACGAGCATGCGTATGGCTTCAAGAAGATCGATCGGCTCAAAACCACCGACCACCATAGGAACCCGAAATTCGCGGACAAGATCTTCGTAATCGCGGCAGCCCACGACCGTGCAAACGTGGCCGGGGGCGATAAAGCCTTGAACACGATTTTTCGGGGAGCCAAGAAGCGAACGGATGGCGGGCGGCACAAGAACGTGAGAAACGAGCAAGCTGAAATTCTTCAGGCCGAGGCGCTCAGCTTGGAGTACTGCCATGGCATGAGCAGGCGCGGTGGTTTCGAAACCGATAGCGAAGAACACGACGTTGCGGTCCGGTAGAGTGCGCGCGAGGTTAACGGCATCGGTCGGAGAGTACACAATACGAACGTCGCCGCCTTCCGCTTTCACATGGAAGAGGTCGGTATCCGATCCGGGCACGCGCAGCATGTCGCCGTAGGAGACCAACGTCACCTCCGGGCGACGGGCCAGGTTTATGGCGCGGTCAATGATTTCGAGGGGCGTGACACAAACGGGACAACCTGGACCGTGGACAAGTTCAACGCTGTCGCCAAGGAGTTCGTCGATACCATAACGCATCAGCGTGTGCGTTTGGCCGCCGCAAATCTCCATGAGCACCCAGGGACGCGAGGAACGGCGCTTGATTTCCGCGGCTAGCGCGCGAGCGATGCGGGCGTCGCGATACTCATCCAGGTACTTCATGATTCTGCTGGAGCAACTCCATCTGGGGCTAATTCTTCAGCTAGGACTCCCATACTCTCAAGCAGGGCGTAGGTGCGTTCAGCCTCGTCTCTATCAATGACAGTGATGGCGAAGCCAACGTGAACCAGGACGTAGTCCCCTTCTTTCGCTTCGGGCACAAAATCGAGGCACGCTTGGCGGGCAATACCACCGAACAGGACGCGGCCAGTGCGAATGCCGTCTTTTTCGGCGATGCCCGCGACTTTACCTGGGATAGCCAGGCACATAGCAAGCCTCCCCCGGGGCGCCCTCAGAGACTACTTTTTCTTGCCACCAAATGGAAGGGGGTTGTTGCTGTATACGGGGTACTGGGTCTACGTGCAGGCGTTGAAGTTCAGCGAGCACTGCGGACATGGCGGGCAGGACAGCTGCGCGGACTTCGGAGGTGAGAACACAGCCAAGTTCTGTAGATTTGGGAACCACGCCAACGAGCAAGACTTGGGCGGGGCATTTACCGCTAAATTCCGCGAAAAGAAGGGACTCGACGAGGGCGGGATCATGAGGGCTAATCCGCTGCGGAACAGGCGTGCGAAGGATCTGGTCTTTCCGATAGAGCTGGATGCTGCCGGGTTCAGCTTTAGCTCTGACGGCGTCAATCAGGATAATGACGTCGTAATCGGCGAAAAAGGAAGTGATACCCAAGCCGGGAGTGCCGAGATCGTGAAGCACGACATTTGGGGGAAAATCGTAAGAGGCTTCCAGTATTTTAAGGACGAACGGGCCGATGCCGTCGTCGCCCATCAAAATGTTGCCGATCCCAAGAACACCAATACGCGGCCCAGAACTCATGAGTTTGAGGTTTCCTTCTTAAGAAATTCGCCGAAAGCGGAGTCCTCGACGGCGATGTGGGTGGTGAGCCAGTCTCGCAGTTCGAGAATGAGTTGCAGGCTGGAGACTTTTTCACCGCGGACGATTTCTTCGCGAATATCACGAACCTTCTTCATGAGGCGGGTGTGTTCTTCCAGATGAGTTTCATAGGCCGGATAGCTATGGAGCCGCATGATGAGCTGCTCGGAAAGAAAATGCATGTCGGAGAACTCGATGAACTGTTCCAGGATGTGGCGAGTTGGCGCGAAATCGCCACCTTCCGACAGAGATTGCGATAAGGCATCGAGCAACTGCATCTGCAGATCGTGCTCGGCGTCGATGGTTTTCTCACCAATCTTCAAGGGCGCAGAGCTCAGGGTGTCGTGCATAAATCCCCCTATTTCAGGAAACGTGAATGACTTCCTTTCCGTCCGGATCAAAAGTGTGGATGGCGCAAGCCAGGCAGGGGTCGAAGGAGTGCACGGTACGGAGAACCTCAAGGGGACGCTCTGGATCGGCAATCGGATTGCCAAGGAGCGAAGCCTCGTACGGTCCGTGAGCACCGGTCTCGTCGCGGGGACCGGCGTTCCAAGTAGTGGGAACGACGGCTTGATAATTCGCAATTTGTCCATCGTTAATGACCACCCAGTGCGACAGGGTGCCGCGGGGAGCTTCGTGGAAACCAACACCGCGAAGTTCTTTTTCGCCGAATTGCGGCTTGACGTAAATCCTGACGTCGCCCGAGGCAATATTCTTGACCAGCAAATCCCAGTGCTTGTTGGCGAGATCAGAGAGCATGGCAGCGCGAATAGCGCGAGCCGCGATGCGGCCTAGTGTAGATTGCAACATGGCCGGTGTGACCTGTTTCTGAGAGATGGCGGAGACCCGATTAATGGCTTCGCCCGCCCACTTGTGGGTCAGCTTATGCCCCTGCGCGTAGCCAATCAAGACCTGGGATAGAGGACCGACCTGCATAGGATGGCCTTCGAAGCGGGGTGACTTCACCCAACTGTACTTGCCATCGTCTTTGAAGCCGGTGTAATGCGGATCGGTTTCGCCCTTCCAAGGATGCAAGGTTTTATTGCCTTCGTACCAGGCGTGGGAGACGTTTTCGGTGACGCCGTTTACCAGGCGTTGATCGGTGTGGTTCTTAATGGGATAAACGGCGTCGAGTTTGCCGTTAAAAACGACACCACCAGGAAGATCGAACTCGGTCATTGCGGAGTCCAGAGGAAGATCGGGAACGGCGAGATAGTTGGTTACGCCGGCACCATAATTGAACCAATCGGGATACATGGCAGCGACGGCGCAGGCATCGACGAAATAAACCTCTTGGACAAAGCGAATGAGGTCTTCAAAGAGGGTCTTGATCATGAAGAGCTTGTCCATGTTCAAGGTGGCCTGATTATTTAGATTGATGGCGTTGGCCACACCGCCGACCGCGAGGTTCTGAATATTGGGAGTCTTGCTGCCGAGGATGGCGACAATCTGGTTGGCGTTGCGCTGATATTCGAGGGCTTGAAGATAATGGGCCACGGCCAGCAGATTGACTTCGGGAGGGAGCTTCATGGCCGGGTGGCCCCAATACCCGTTGGCAAAAATGCCGAGCTGGCCATTTTCGACGAAGGCTTTGACACGATCCTGAACCTGCTTGAAGTCCTGATAGCTGTTGCGCGGCCAAGGAGAGAGGCTATTCGCGAGCAGCGCCGTCTTCGCCGGGTCAGCCTTCAGAGCGGAAACCACATCCACCCAATCGAGGGCGCAGAGATGGTAAAAGTGCACGGTGTGATCCTGCAGCGCATGGGCAATCAGGATCAGATTACGGATGTACTGGGCGTTCGGTGGCACCTGAATGCCGACGGCGTTTTCGACCGCGCGCACAGAAGCGATTGCGTGAACCGTGGTGCAAACTCCGCAGAATCGCTGAGAGAACAGCCAAGCTTCGCGAGGATCGCGGCCTTGCAGAATGGTTTCAATGCCGCGAAACATGGTGCCGGAGGCCCAAGAGTCGTTGACCTTGCCACCATCGACCTGAACATCGATGCGCAAGTGGCCTTCGATTCGGGTGATGGGATCAATGGTGATGCGGTTGCTCATGAACGTTTCTCCCACTACAAAGTGTCAAATGGCTGGACAGCGGCACCAGCGGTAACCTCTCCTGCCGGAGCGGGCAGGATGGCAAAGCGTTTTACAGCTATAAGAAAGAGTGTGACGGCGAAAGAGGTGAAGCCAATGCTCATCAGGATTTCGGCGATGGACGGGAAGTACCTGTAATTGCCCAACGGAGAGAAGGCAATGGTGGTGGGCGTGAAACGGTAAATCAAGCCACCCATGGTGAGAATAAAAGTCAGAAGGAAAAGAGTACCTGGCTGAGAGCGAAGTGGTTTAAACCAGAGCAGAAGTGCTGGAACAAGCAGCATAAAGGTCTGCAACAGGAACCACACGCTGTAGTAATCGAAATTGAAGGCCAAGTGCAGCACACCGCGATACGCCAAGTCGATGTACTGGATGGCGAGCCAAGCGACCGTAATGCGGCCCATGAGCTTGGTTAGTTGCTCGAGGATGTCCATGTCCCAGCCAAGATCCCAAACCATGCTGCTGAGAAGCAGGACCAAGAGGACGCAAGCAAGCCCCAGGATGTAGGCCATCAAGAGGTAGAGAAGTGGAATCCGCGGGGTCTGCCACAAGGGATAAACACGAGGGCCAGCAAGGTACATCAGGCCACCGAGCGAAGACTGGTGCATGGAAGGCAACAAAAAGGCCAAAGCTACGAAGAAAGGAAAACTGGCGCGGATAGCGTAAAAGATTCTCATGGCCCATGCGCTCTTCTTGGGATCGGGGCTCATGTAGAGGCGCTCAAGGAAGGGAGGCATGTTTTCGACGTCGAGGGCAAAGATTACGTAAGCGGTCATGCACACGGCCACTTCCATGAGCACAGAATGCGGGTTCCAGTTATGGGGGTTGTTGAAATGCAGGAAGTTCCAGGGACGGCCCACGTCGAAGCCCAAAGCGATCATACCGGTGCCGTAGCCAAGAAAACTGGTGAGCAATGCGGTACGCATGATGGGATGAAATTTGCGCTGGTTGAACAGCCAAGTAAGAATGGCAATGGCGTACCCACCTGAGCCCATGGCGGTGAGAGCGGTCACGTTCCAGTTTTTGAACAGGCCCCAGGAGTAGCCATCATTCAGCCCAGTGACATAGCCGAGGCCGGTCAGTTCTCGAAATAGACCGAGAAGAAAAGCAAGAGCAGCTAAAGAAGCGAAAAGGTAAAAGGGTTTGGTGAAAAGCGGCTGATCCAATCGAACGCATCGTTGCCATTTGCCGATCATGCGTTTTTCTCCTGTTCCGGTTTAGCCGCAGGATCGCCCTCATGGTGTTGCGAGGTTTCCGTGTGGATGAGGTGGTGCTTCCAGCGGTAGTGCATGATTCCCGCCAAGCCGCCATAGAGGACGATCGGAGTGAGAAAACCGCGATAGATGAATTCGCTCATCTGCCGAACCTGGGCGGGAGCGGATTGCTTGCCCAGAGTGGGCAAGCCCAGTTTTGCGTAGTCGACATGAGAGAGAACCAAGCATTGGGTACCACCCGCTTCGAATTCCCCATAAACGCGGTCTTCGAAGTACTTACCGGGATCGGCTTGAATACGCCGGTGAGCTTCCGCCAGCAGATCGGTGCGCTTGCCATAAACGACGGCGTGAGTGGGACAAACCTTGGTGCAGGCAGGCTGAGAGACGGTGGTACCAACGATGTGGCGGCAAAGCTCGCACTTGACGATTTTGGGATTAACCTTATCCCATTCGAACTTGGGAATGTTGAAGGGGCAGGCAATCTGGCAATAGCGGCAGCCGATGCACAAACTGGGATTCCAGCCAACGACGCCCTCAGGCTCTTTGTGCAGCGCGTTCATCGGGCAACCGGAGACACACGCCGGGTCCACACAGTGCATACACTGTTGCTTCATGAAGGACTTTTCATGGCCGTCGGCAGACGTGTAGAGCTTAATGATGTTTTTGGTGTGGGCGTTGAGCGTGTCGGGTTGCATATACAGCCCACCCGAGCCGCCACGATCTGGCGTTAAGCCATTGGCGTTTTGGCAGGCGGGCATGCAAGCGCGGCAACCGATGCATTTGGTGGCGTCGTAAAGCAGACCAACGGCATCGGGCACAGGCTCAATGGCATCTGAGTCCCTGCCGGCAGCGGGAATCGCAGTCGCGACAACGCCGGCGATGGCTGATCCACCGAGAAGGCCCTTGAGGATGTCTCTGCGATTGACGTCCATGGATCACTCCGTGACTTTGGAACCAGAATCGGTCTTGGCAGGCGGCGGAGGCGGAGCAGTTGGAGCGGGCTGGGAAGTGTTCATCTTCTTGGCAGCGACGATGCCCGCGCCGACAATAGCACCTCCGATCAATCCACCGAGTCCCGTAGCAATCGGGCTGACTCGGCCAATCGGGGCGGTAACGGGTGCGTAAGTTGCGGGCGGCGTGGGACGGACAATTTCGGCCGGCTTGAGCATAGGTACACGGAACGCAACTTCCTGCTCGGTGCAGCCGAAGCAAGGATGGCCAAGCCCGATGGGCCAAGCATCGACCACTTCACAGAACTGCAGGACCGAACAACTGGCGTGAGTCGATGGACCTTTGCAGCCCAACTTATACAGACAATAGCCCAGACGGTGCCCTTCGTCGCCAAACTCTTCGGCGAAACGTCCGGCATCGAAGTGCGCGCGGCGCGGACAGTGTTCGTGAATCACCCGGCCATAGGCGAACCTCGGGCGCCCCAAGTCGTCGAGTTCGGGTAGTTTTCCCAGAGCGACGAACTGCAACAGAGTGCCCAGAAGAATATAAGGATTCGCAGGGCAACCCGGCAGGGTGACAACCGCACGACCCTGGAGAATCTGGTTGACTCCGCTGGCACCGGTTGGGTTCGGGTCCGCCGAGGGCACACCGCCCCAAGAGGCGCAGGATCCGATGGCGACCACAGCAGCGGCTGACGAGGCCACATGCTTGACGATGTCAAGGCCGGTCTTTTGGCCGATCTGCATGTAGATGCCGTTTTCTTTGGTCGGGAGAGCACCTTCGACGACGAGAATGTACTTGCCGGCATTTTTCTGGATGGCCGATTCCAGAGCTTGCTCGGCTTGGTGACCGGCCGCGGCCATGAGCGTCTCATGGTAGTCGAGAGAGATAAGATCGAAGAGGACCTCTGCCAAGCCGGGATGAGAGGTGCGCAGCAGAGACTCCGTGCAACCGGTGCATTCCTGAAAATGCAGCCAGATGACCGAAGGGCGAGCGCCCTTTTCGACTGCAGCCACCACTTTTGCGGCAAGACTGCTGGTAAGGCCAATTGCGGCGGTGGCTTGAGCGACAACCTTAAAGAAGGTCCGACGATCTACGCCGTTCCGGAAGCTTGTGGGCATGGGGAAATTCGATTGATCAAGCACTGTACGTGCCTCCGTCAGGAGAGGAACCAAAAATTGTGGAACTGCAAACAGCCAAGGGGAGCGAAACGGGAGGCTAGTCAAAATCGCCGGGAGTCAACCACACCTGGAACGAGAAGGGCGGAACTCCAAATAGACCCTGGCTAAAGTCCCATGCGGGGACACAGGCATGTATTGCACCAAATCGAACATTTGTTCAGATCGAGCTATGTAACTGATGGAAAACATAGTTGAATCAAATCTGAAATATGGATGGGCAACCAGCGTTGTGTAATTCAACGCACCTGACGCTGTGATTTTCATCAGATGATGAGTGAATTCCCACCATGGAGTGGGTAGGTCCGCGCACTAGTACTCTGTGATTCCTGCCGGGACGATTGCCGATGATTATGTTTCGCAAAAAGGGCTGTGATATTGTCGGCGTGCAGAAATGTTCTCTGACCGAACCAACTGGAAGTTGAGCCGAAACAAATTCACCCAAGCACTAGAGAAGTCGCGGGCTTCTGGACAGCCTGTGATTGACTTGACGGTTTCCAATCCCACCGAATGCGGTCTGGATTACGACGCGGAAGCTATCCAGCAGGCATTCCAAAATTCCAAGTCGCTAACCTACGAACCAACTTCAAAAGGTTTGCTGGGGGCGCGGAAGGCGGTGGCACAATACTATCGTGAAGATCACGGCGAAACGGTCGATTCGGAATCGATGGTGCTGACGACGAGCACAAGCGAAGCGTATTCGTACATTTTTCGGCTGCTCTGCAATCCGGACGACGAAATACTGGTCCCCAAACCCAGTTATCCGCTGTTCGAGTTTCTCGCGGACTTGCACGATGTCCGATTGGTGCCTTATCAGTTGCAGTACGCGCACGGGTGGTTCATCGATTTTGAGTCGCTCCAGCGGGCACTCACACCGCAGACGCGAGCAGTTCTACTGGTTCATCCGAACAATCCCACGGGGTCGTACACCAAGGCAGAGGAACGTGAGCGCCTAAATCGGATTTGCCGACACCGGGATCTAGCGCTGATTGTGGACGAAGTGTTCTTGGATTTCCCGTTGGATGGGCAAAAGCGACAGTCATTCGTGACGAACTCCGATGGCTTGACGTTTACGTTGAGTGGGCTCTCGAAGGTTGCAGGCCTGCCACAGATGAAGGTGGCATGGCTGGTGACTAGCGGGCCAACATCGAGAACAGCGGAAGCAATGGCCCGGCTGGAAATTATCGCTGACACTTATCTTTCCTTGGGCTCTCCGACACAGTGGGCCTTTTCAGCTCTTCTCGAACAGCGAAAAAGCATCCAGCCGCAAATACAGAAACGGATTTCCGAGAACTGGAGCTTTCTGAAGGCGAGGCTTTCCGAAGCGGATAAGTACGAATTATTGGAGACAGAAGGTGGTTGGAACGCGGTGATTCGCGTCAAACGCGGCAATGCGGAGAAATGGCAAGGTGACGAGGAGTTCGCGATTGAGTTGATGCAATCGAGACAGTTGATAGTGCACCCCGGGCACTTCTATGACTTCTCTTGCGAAGGGCAGTTCGTCACGAGTCTGATTACGCCTGTAAATGACTTCCGGCACGGGATGGAGGCGTTGCTCTCGCGAAGGCGATTGTGAGCGACGTCACACGGACCCGTGACTGCGGTCCTAATTCTGTGTGAGCCAAACGGTCTAACGTGCGGACGTTCGTTACACACCACTCGCTCCGGCTAGGTTCCCACCATGACCTCGCAAGTCGGACCAAGCGTTTCTTGCAGTTTACGCAGTCTCGCTGAACCACATCACCCGTCGTCCAGACCGCACTGGCTTCCCCGAGGATCGAAATGAATAAGTTTCAGGACTACGCGCATTTGATCCGCGTGGCAGCCGTGTTCCTGTTGGGTGCAATTGCTTTTGTGGCAGTGCGAGCAGCGATTCTTCCCAAGAGCTTTGGACAATATGGACACTTTCGCGGCGACGCATTGAAGGAAATCATGAGCCGGCCGTTGGGATACGCCGGACATCAAGAATGTGAGGGCTGCCATCCAGACGTTCTGGAGGTTAAGGTCAAGGGCGTACACGCTCATGTGAACTGCGAATCTTGCCACGGTCCATTGGCCAAACATGCAGAGGATCCCACGGTGGTGAAACCGGTGTTGCCGAATGTCGCGACGCTCTGTGTGCGCTGCCATTCCGAAAACGTGGCGAAACCGGGCGGCTTTCCCCAAGTGGACCAGAAGGAGCACGCGCAGGGGCAGTTGTGCAACACGTGTCACCAACCCCACAGTCCAGGGTTCGATGCAGGAGGAAAAAAGTGAGTCTCAATCGTCGACAGATACTCCTCTTGTTGCCGGCTGCCGCGGTAGCTTGGGAGTTTGTGCTGGCGGGCACGCCGGATGAGGCACCGAACTACAATGCGACGGCCCACTGGTGGGGGATGCTGTTGGATATTACGAAATGCATCGGATGCGGTAGCTGCGTGCAGGCGTGCGCAAATGAAAACGATGTGCCTGACGGCTATTTCCGCACCTGGGTGGAGCGCTACCACGTGGATGACTGGCACATTGACAATCCGGTTGTAGATTCACCCGACGGGGGCAAAGAAGGATTCCCACAAAGCGACTGGAAAGATGGAAAGAATTTTTTTGTACCAAAACTTTGCAATCACTGCGTGGATTCTCCGTGTACGCAGGTTTGCCCGGTGGGAGCTACGTTCCACACCGCCGACGGCGTAGTGCTGATCGATTACAACTATTGTCTGGGTTGCCGTTACTGCATCCAGGCTTGTCCGTATGGCTGCCGGTTCTTCCATCCCACAAGACACACGGCGGAAAAATGCACGCTATGCTACCACCGCATCACCAAAGGATTGACGACGGCGTGCTGTGAAGTGTGTCCCACCGGCGCGCGACAACTGGCGGATCTGAAGAATCCCAATGACCCGATCCACGCCTTCTTGAAGACCCACAGCGTCCAGGTGCTTAAGCCACACCTGGCGACCGGCGCGAAGATGTTCTACAACGGCTTGGATGGATCAGTGCGCTAAGGAGAAAGCGGATGGACGGATTCATGTATCCGAACGAGGTAGAGCTGCAGTGGAGCGTATTGATCGTATTGTATCCGTTTTTAACCGGTCTGGTGGCAGGCGCGTTTATTCTGGCGTCGCTGGAAAGGGTGTTCCGGGTGGAGGCGATTAAGCCCACCTACCGGCTAGCGCTGCTGACGGCGCTGGCGTTTCTGATCGTGGCACCGATGCCGCTGCAACTGCATTTGGGACACCCGGAACGCTCGCTGGAAATGTATCTAACACCGCACCGCGCATCGGCAATGGCGATGTTTGGCTTCGTATACCTTTGGTACCTGATGGCGGTGCTCTTGTTGGAAATTTGGTTGGATTACCGGCGGGATATCGTGCTGCTGGCGCAAAGCTCGAGCGGATGGAAGCGTCAACTCTATCGCGTTTTGACGCTGGGCTCTTACAACATCAGCAGTAATGCGCTACATATCGATGAGCGAGCAGGTTGGATTATCACCGTGATCGGCATCCCTTCGGCATTCTTGCTGCATGGATATGTGGGATTCATTTTCGGGTCGGTGAAAGCGAACCCGTGGTGGTCGACACCGTTGATGCCGGTAGTATTTCTTTTTTCGGCAATGGTGTCGGGAATTGCGCTGGTACTGCTGGTGTACATGGCGACAACGGCGCTGCGCAAGAAGGCGATCGACATTTACTGCCTGGATGCTATCGCGAAATATCTTTTTTACATATTCGTGATCGATTTCACCCTGGAGATGCTGGATTTGATTCACCGAATTTACGAGGCCGATGAGTCGTTCCGCAGCCTGGACTTCATGATGCATTCGCGACTGTTCTTTTCGCAGATCGTGCTACAGATTTTTGTGGGCACAATCACTCCGCTCGCGCTGCTTGCACTTGTGCAACTTTTAAAGTTGTCGGAAGCGGTCCGCAAAAGAATCTACGCGCTGGCCTCACTTTTGACGCTGATTGGAATTTTTGCGATGCGGTGGAACGTGGTGATTGGCGGGCAACTCTTTTCGAAAAGTTTCCTGGGATATACGACCTACAAAATGGGATTTGTAGCGAAGGAAGGGCTGTTACCTGCCATTGCCTTAATGATTCTTCCCTTCGGAATTCTGTACATATTAATCCGACTGCTACCTCCGTGGCAGGACGAGAACGTCAGTGGCCTGAGCACGGGCGGCATCGCATGAGCAAGTTTACGACTCAGGGTCGAGAAAAACCGTAGTGTGATGTAAACTCTCCACACAAAAGCAATCCGAGAGACTCGGGCCCACTTACTTACCCTTACACACGGGCCTGATGAGAAATTTGCAGAAGTCGAGGAGACCTCGATGGATTCCATTCGGTTTGGGAAATACTGTGTAATCGCGGCGGCACTGGCAGTGGGATTGATTTCGCCGGGCTCGCCAGCTCTTGCGCAAAATACTTCATCCTCGTCGCAGCCCGCGTATCTGAATCCCGCCTTACCCATCGAGCAGCGTGTGGACGATTTGATTTCGCGTATGACGCTGGAAGAAAAAGCGTCGCAACTCGTCAATCAGGCGCGCGCGATTCAGCGACTGCAAGTGTCGGCGTATGACTGGTGGAGCGAGGCTCTGCACGGCGTGGCGGTAAATGGGACGACCGAGTTTCCGGAGCCGATCGGTTTGGCCGCGACTTTCGACTCGCCGCGCATTAAGGAAATGGCGGTGGCGATTAGCACAGAGGGTCGCATCAAACACGCACAAGACCTGCGTGCGGGGCACAGCGACATATTTGAAGGCCTGGATTTCTGGGCGCCGAACATCAACATTTTCCGGGACCCCCGCTGGGGCCGTGGACAAGAAACCTATGGCGAGGACCCTTTTCTTACGGGGCGCATGGGCGTGGCATTTGTGACCGGGATGCAAGGCAACGATCCCCGCTATTACCGGGCGATTTCTACTCCCAAGCACTACGCGGTGCATAGCGGACCCGAGCCGACACGGCATACTGCGGACGTGACCGTGAGCAAGCACGATGAAATGGACACGTACCTACCAGCGTTTCGCGCCACAATTACCGAAGCGAAGGCGGGATCGATCATGTGCGCGTACAACAGCGTCAACGGACAGCCGGCGTGCGCAAATGAATTCCTGCTGGTGGATCAGTTGCGGAACAAATGGAATTTTAAAGGCTACGTCGTGTCCGATTGCGGAGCGGTACAAAATATTTTTAATGGTCATCACTACAAGCCCACGCAACCGGAAGCATCCGCGGTCAGTTTGAAAATGGGCATGGACAACGAATGCGTCGACTTTTTTGCCAAGATCACCGACGACCGTGACTATGCGCCTTATGTCGAGGCGGTCAAGCAAGGTTTACTGAAGGAAAGTGACATTGACGCGGCACTGAAGCGTTTGTTCGCCGCGCGGATGAAGCTGGGCATGTTTGATCCGCCGTCGATGGTGCCGTACGACAAGATTGACGAGAAGTTGCTGGATGGCCCCGAGCATCGTGCGTTGGCACGCAAACTTGCCAATGAGTCGATGGTTCTGCTGAAGAACGACGGCGTGCTGCCACTGAAATCTGGATTGAAGATCGCACTGGTAGGACCGCTTGCCGACCAAACTCTGGTATTGCTCGGCAACTACAACGGGATTCCTACTCACACGGTTTCTGTGCTGGAAGGCATGCAGAAGGTGATTCCCGGTGCACAGATACACTACGTGCGCGGCACACAGTTTCTGAGTAAAGAGGCTTCGCCGGTTCCACCGCAACTCCTTACCATTGATGGCAAGCAGGGGGCGCGAGCCGATTACTACGTACTGAAGGATGCATTGGCGTTCTTCAGTTCGGGGCAGCCTGGACAACCGCTGACGAGCCGGAATGAACCCGGCATCGCTATAGAGGCGTCGCAGCTACCTTCGGAAGTCTCTAAAAGTAAAGAGTTCATGGTGACCTGGGAAACGACGCTCACACCGCAGGAAACGGACGACTACAACTTTGGCTTTCGCGGAGATGGATTTTTCCGCGTGTGGCTCGACGGGAAAGTGGTGACGATGGCCTACCACACGAATGGTGTGGAGACCAAGTTGGGCCATGTGCATCTTGAGGCGAACAAGCCTTATGCCGTGAAGATCGATTACGGACCAGCCGAAGGCACGAAAGAAGCGGGCGAGTTGATCTGGTCTAAGCTGAATCTGAAACCCGAACCGGAAGCAGCTACAGCGGCAAAAGACGCGGATGTGGTGGTCGCGGTCGTGGGGCTGACGAGCGAGTTAGAAGGCGAGGAAATGCCTGTCAGCGAAGAGGGATTTCAGGGCGGGGACCGCCTAACGCTGGATCTGCCAAAGCCGGAGCAGGATTTGCTTGAGAGCGTCGCGGCAACGGGTAAGCCGCTGGTCGTTGTACTGCTGAATGGCAGCGCCCTTAGCGTGAATTGGGCGAAAGAGCATGCGAATGCGATTCTCGAAGCGTGGTATCCGGGCGAAGAAGGAGGAGCGGCAATCGCGGAGACATTGACGGGCGCCAATAACCCTGGGGGACGGCTTCCGGTTACGTTCTACAAGAGCGTCAGCGATCTGCCGCCCTTCGAAGATTACTCAATGTCGAACCGGACGTACCGCTACTTTGGCGGGACCCCACTTTATGCCTTCGGGTATGGTCTGAGTTACGCGAAATTTGAATATCACAACGTAAAACTTTCCTCTAAAAACTTGAAGGCGGGAGAAAAGGTGACGGTCAGCGCGGACGTGAAGAACATGAGCGCACGAGACGGAGATGAGGTGGTCGAAGTGTACCTGACGTATCCAAAGTTGGCCGGCGCGCCGAAGCGTGCCCTGTGCGGATTTACGCGGGTAGGCGTTCCCGCGGGTGGCACCCAGCATGTCGAACTGACTGTGAATCCGCGCAGCCTTAGCTATGTCAACGAGGCAGGTGACCGGCTAATTGCGGCTGGCTCTTATAAACTTTCGATCGGCGGCGCGCAACCTGGGATGGACGCGAAGGCAGTTGAAACGAACTTCGAGATCAAAGGGCAGATGCCTCTTCCAGAATAAAGGGCATCCTCCGATCGATTACTGGCCGCCGGCCATTTCAAGGGCCCATGCTGCGGCGGGGCGCATATACATGGAGGCCCGAAAATTGCCGGTGTCGTCCCAAGCCTCGGGAGTGCGGAACCAATACCCTTTGGTCTCGTAAATCACGTGATACAGCCCCCATGCGGTGTGGTAAGCCTCGTCCTTCATACCTTCACTCAACATGAGCGCCGCTAATCCAAAGGTAGTGCCGACCCACACTTCTTCGCCCTGTTCGTTGCCGCGCATGATGGTGCCGTCGGGGTTCATGCCGTTGGCGGCGCCCATTTCGCCATTGGCGAATTTTAGTACGTTAATGGCGTAGATATTTTTCAAGGCAGACTTTTGCATGTTCTGAGGGACAAGATCTCCCAGACCAGTCATGCTTGCATACCATTGTCCCGCCAATTGATCGGCCTGAATGGCGTCGCGATATTCGCTTTCCATGTCGTAGCGGAAATATTCGCCGTTCCAGAGCTTGTCGATGTAAGTCTTTTGCGCTTTCAAAAAGAGCTCATGATAACGGAGTGCCGCGTCATTTTCGTTCAGCACCCTGGCCATTTCTTCGGAGGCGCGCAACGCGGCCAGCCAAAGATTTCCGCAATAAGCGCTGACGCCACGCACCACCCAGGAATCGTAGGTTTGATCGGGATAGCCGGAGTTCTCCGGAATGCCGCTGCCGTGGTCAAATTGCTGGAGATAGGTGATGGCTGCCTGTACTGCGGGCCACATGTCCTTTAAGAAGGCTCTGTCTTGTTTGCCGGTCAGCACATAATCGCGATAGACCATTAGAACGAACTTCGAGTTCAAGTCCTTCCAGTCATTTGTGTCTTGCCAGCCTGGCTCGTTTACGGAAAGAAACGGGTCGCCTTCTGGAATTCCCAAATCGTGGGGAACCGCTCCAATCTTCTTGCGCTTGTGGAGCACGGGAACGCCGGTTTGCTGGGTTTTCCAAACCCACAGGCCGAGCTCTGGATATTCGCGCGGGACAGTGTCGGCAAATTCACGCAGCACCTGCTTGTCCACGACGGGCCAGAACTTCAGTAAGGGCAGAGACGCGTAGAATCGGACGTCGAGGGTTCCGTAGTAGGCGTAGTCGAAACACTCCAAAAGGGCAAATTTTGGCGGCGCTTGTTTGTCTGAGCCTGCTTCGCGGCCCCAAAATGTGCCACCGTCCGTCAACGTGTAGAGTTCGTTGAAAAGCATGCCGCGATACCAGGCGGGCTTTGTTTCGTCATCAATATAAGGAGCCTGCCAAGAATCGATGGCGCCACTCCACTCGTCAGCATGCCGCAAACCGTCGCGGGCGATGTCCCAAGAGTTATGGCCATTGGTGCCATAGAAATCAGTGTAACGACGATTCCAGCGGCGCCCTTGACCAAACTCGACAACCGGAAAATCCCAGGCAATCACCATGGGAACAGTCTTCTTTTCGCCGGGTTTCAGCGTGAAACGAACCGCGATGGCTCCTGCTATTTTCTCGCTGGCGCTGACCCAAGAAGTGGCGCTGTTTGCCAGTTTGCCGTCCCTGGAAAATGGCGCCCACACCGCCTTGCCGTCACCGTCGGCGAGAAACTGCGTTTGATAGGTCACCTGCACGCCGGGAGATTCAACTGCGGCGATACAAAACTTTCCATCCCATTCGTTAGGAGATTGCCCCGCTTGAGCGCGACCAAAAACGATGCCGGTCATTTTTCGGGATGGCGCGATGGACTCGTCGCGGAAGTAGTTTTGGTTGCCCTGATTCAATGCACCTTGAAAATCGTGAGTGTAGGTTCGAAACCATCCATCCATGTTGGTCCAAGAGAGAAGAACAGACACGGTGATGGTGCGACTTGTAGGATTTTCCGCATGCAGGCGATACACAGCCACGGGATAGCTCGATTCCTGGTAATTGTTGGGCAAGATGGGGGAAAACTGTTCGACCACCACGTGCGCGGGAAATTTCTCCCAACGATAGTCATACCAGGACTTTGGATAGAGCGCGGCATATTCGCCCGCCCCTGTGGGGTAATCCCACTGCCAACTTGAAAGTTCTCCGTTAGGCGGATGGCCGGTCATCAGTACGCTCGCGACTCCCGTGGGGTCGCCTTCGGCCCGTTGGAACATCGCAAATTGATTAGCGTAAACGGTTGCGTATTTGTGAACGCCGGCCTTGATGTGCCAGCGCGCGAAATCGCCGCGATAGGTGCGAGAGAAAGTACCCGCACCAAAACCACCGACGGGAGCGCCTTGCCAGGAGCCGTCATCAATGTCGGAATTGTTCTTGCGGGTTCCCGGGTTGGAAAGTGGTTCGCCAAGAGGGCGCTTCCAAGCAGTCTTGGGTACGTCGCCGCCATCAGCGGGAGTAAATATTGGCACCATGGAAGACAGGCAGACCGTTAAGCTGAGACGAAGAAATAGGCGTGTGTTCATCGTTGCTCCCTGAGGAACCACTGTAGCACTTTCTAATGAACAATAACGAAGTGAGCGGCAGTACTGGTAAATGGATGGATGCATTGCGAAGAGCATCGGTGTGTACGGCACCGACTACGTGCAGAGAGCGTTGGTGATAAGGAGTACGAAGGAACCAAGAAGTATGTCATGCACTTTGACAAAGGACAGTTTCCGCCAGTGAACGGCTTCTGGTCGCTCACGATCTGTGACGCCAGCTACTTTTTCGTTCCCAATCCGCTCAACCGCTACATGCTCACTGCTCGCAACAAATTTATTACCAACGCCGGCGGTTCCGTTGACCTTCCCATCAAGGCGGATTCGGCGGGCAAGGCAAAGGAAGCGAACTGGCTAGCCGCTCCCAAAGCGAAGTTTGCTGGCGGCGCCATCAATGAGGGAAGGCGGCGTCTCTTTGGCCAATAGAGCCGAAGCATGGGGATGATCACTCCCGGCGGAGTGACAGCAAAACAACGTTACGGATAACGGGCAACCCCTTCCCAAGTTGTCTCGATTAATTGTTTTCCGAAGGGTTGGTAGCGATACCGGGATTCGAACCCGGGTTTCCGCCGTGAGAGGGCGGCGTCCTAGACCCCTAGACGATATCGCCAATCGGAAGGAAGCGTTGTTGCTAGCGGAATGTGGAGCACAATCCGCAATTACTGATTTTCCCATGAGCGGGGCTGGGCCGCAAGCGGCTATGTCGAAAGAGACAAAAAGGGCGCAACAATAGGCAAGAAAATGTGTGCTGCGCCCTTGGGTGGACTCCAGTAATCAGCTAATCAGACAGTATTCCGATTAGAACTTAACCATGATCGCCATGTCGATAAACGATTCGTCTTTGCGCAGGTCTGGGAACCAGACACTGCCGGCTCCGCCGCCGCAAGCCGTTTCTGCAGCACCGAGAGTTTCCTGGAAGGAGGAAGCACCGCTGCTGCAGACGTAGTACTGGGGATAGCCGTTGTTGCCGCCGGGAGGAGTTATGCCTCCTGCACCGGTCCAGTAGGGCACACTGGCGTGGCGGTAGTCATATTCCCAGCGGAAAGTAATGTACTGCTTGGGCATATAGTCGAAGGTGATAGAAGAGTCCCAAGCCTTGAAAGGATTGCCAGGATTTTCGGTGAAGTAAGGCGAATTGGTGGAAGCAGAAACCGCGCTCATGCCGTTGATCGGGGGAAGAAGCACGAGATAGCGTCCAGGGTTATTGATCTGGCCGCCGCCGATTGTGAGGCCAAAGAGATCGTGATGGAACCAGAAGCGGTTATAGCCCATCCAGCCGGCGAAGCTTTGCTTCGGGCCTCCTTTATGATCGCCGTAGCAGCTTACACCTGCGCCGTATTCGCAACCCAAGTCACCGGTGAGTGAGAATGCCATCTTGTCGAGTTCTTTCTCCGCATTGTCGTAGTACTTCACCTCGACGCTGTCGTCGGTATGGATACGCCTGCGACCGGGGACAAACAGGTCGTCTTCGCCCACTCCGTAGTTGTTCGAGATGATGTTCAACCAAGGCTTGGGAGTCCATTTGATCTGGCCCCCGATACCGGGCGTGTGATTGGCGGATGCGTACGACTGCCAGCCATTGATGAACCAGGGCTCTATCTTCAGGTGGGTAGTCGGAAAAATCTGGACACGCACACCGTTGAAGAACCAAGGAGTATTGGACGAGACAAAAGAAGGCTGATAAGCCCAGTTGTCGAAGTTGTAGTAACTGAAGAGACCGATATAAGACATGAAAATGCCGGCATCGACGTTAATGCCTTGTAGAACGTCAAAATGATAGCCGCCGTAAGCTTCCGAAACGTAGCGGTAGGCAGTGTCCAGATCCCACTGGCCGTGACCGACGCTGGGGTCGTTTCGAGGAGTGGTGGCGGAATACATGCCGAACTGGGTCATGATGCGACCGCGGACGTTGTCCCAATGGAAGTCACCGCCAATGCCGGCTTGCTCGAGCTGCACTTCATAAGAGCGGAACAGCTCGCTGGAGCCGCCAATGGAGTGATCGGTGGGATGGTTGAAGTCCGCCACATAGTTTGTGTCAAAACGAATTTCGGGAGTGAAGAACTTCGTGTCCCAGTAAATGTCCTTGGTGCGCGCGTTTCCGTTGAGCCAAGTCCAATCCGCGTCGGAAAACGGCGCAACAACTTGAGGCTTTCCGTTAGTGGCGACGGCTGCATTCTGGACGTTCTGATCTTGGGTCTTCACGCTGGACGAAGACGAAGAACCAGGTTGCACGGAAGCGGGTGTCGCCACAGTCGAAGCGGCCGCGGCAGGAGCACCAGCCACTCCGGGGGTTGCAGCAGATACACCAGCTTCGGAGGACAGACTTACGGGAGAAGCTCCAGAGGCCGTTGCAGGAGCATTCGACTTCGGTGCGACGGTTGCAGCAGTTGCACCGTTTTTCTTCGTCTCGAGTTCTGCGACCCTTTTTTCGAGCTGTTCGATACGCTCCAACATCCATTGCTCGCGCTCGGTAAGACCCGAGGCGGACTTGGTCGTCGAATCTGACTTGGTAGCTGGTTTCGAACTGGCACCATCGTCTTTTGCGTCATCGGCGGTTCCGTCGGCTGCCCGAACTGCAAGGCTAAATAAGCAAACAGCAATAAGAACAAAGAATGCAGCACGTGCAAAGAAAACGCGCATGATTTCCCCCCTTAGAAATCGGCAACGAATTTTCCTGGGAATGGCAGCATCCGCTGCCTACGGCGGACCGTCACTATATCCTGTCGTTGCCGGAGAAGAATAGCCTTGAAGACATAAGATTTGTGTGAGGACGGCAGGAGGGGAGCGTAAAATCCGAAGTAAGTGACGATTTTTCTTGCGATTACCGAGAAAATAGGAGGAGCCGGGGCAATGACACGCCTTCAGCCGCCCGTATGGCAGCAAGAGATAGGTAGTTTAAACGTAGTAATAATAATGTATAATTATTCTTGAGAAAGCGTCTGCCCGGTCACTCCCGCCACCACCCTGAGCATCTCTTCGTGTATGAAGCCATTGGAAGCAAGAATGGAAGGTCCGCCCAGGACGTAGGGTCGGCCCTGCATATCCGAGATCTTCCCGCCGGCTTCTTCGACGAGCACAACCCCCGCGGCGGTATCCCAAGGATTGAGGCCATATTCCCAAAAGCCGTCGAAGCGCCCCATGGCGACATAAGCCAGGTCGAGCGCCGCTGAGCCGTCGCGACGAACGCCTTGAGAACGAAGGGTGAAATCCCAATAGAAACGGAAATTGGGATTGGACTCTCGGTTGTGGTTGGGAAAGCCGGTGCAAAGCAGGCTGTTCTTTAATGCATCGATTTTCGAGCAATGGATTTTCTTGGCGTTAAAGAACGCACCTTGCCCGCGTGCGGCGGTGAACAGCTCGTTGTAGATGGGATTAAAAATAACGCCAAGCAACAATTCGTTCTTGCGCGCGAGGGCCAGGGAGACGCAGAAGCATGGGTAGGCATGGGCGAAGTTCGTAGTGCCGTCGAGCGGATCGACATGCCAGCGATATTCTGAGACGATGTCTTTTCCGGAGCCTTCCTCGGCAGCGACCGCATGGTCTGGAAAGTACTTCTGAAGGCGACTGACAATAAGTGCTTCCGAGCGGCGATCGGCTTGAGTGACCAGATCAAATTCGGACTTATGGGATATGGTCGGCGGGTGCTCCATTTCTTCGCGCAGGATTTTGCCGGCGTCCTGTGCGGTCTCGATGGCGACGTCTAGAAAGTGTTTCAGCATGCGGTTCCTGGAGGTCCCCAAGAGGAGCTACTGAGGGCCCGTAAGATAGGTAGTCCGGTGACGAGCGGTGTAGCCGGGCAGAACCTTCACTTCAATTGTACGGTAAGAGTTGGCAGGGCCGCGCGGGTTGGGATAGTAGGCCAGCCGATATTGGGTGCGAAGTTCGCTATTGATTTGGTCGAAGATGATCGGGAGTTCCTGGGCGGATTGTGGGAAAAACATGGCGCCGCCAGTGGTGTCGGCGATGGCCTGAAGGGCGTGTTCGCCTGCAGTGTTGCGGCCGTTCTCGTTTTTCACGGGGTTAATAATGATGGTGTAGAGGAGAATTCCAGCGCGAAGAGCGGACTTGCGAGCCGCATCGAAATCGCTGCGGCTGGTGGTTTCTCCGGCATCGGTGACCATAATGATGACGCGCCGACGCTCACCGCGTAGCTTTTGCAAAGACTCCGAACCGAGATAGATCGCGTCATAAATCGAAGTGCCGGAACCGTCCGGAATCTTATGGACCGCCTCCTGCAAGGCCGGGATTTTGTTAGAAAAGTAGGGAGGCAACTGGCGTACTTGCTCGTCGAAGGCAAACACGCTCAGGCGGTCTTCCGGGCGAAGGATTTGCTGGATGAAGTGCGAGGCCGCGTCGGCCTCACTCGCTTTTTCCAGATGAGCGCTGAGACTCGCATCAATCATCAAGGCGATGTCGAGAGGCTGATGGGTCTCGGACTCGAAAATGTCGATTTTCTGAGGCACGCCTTCCTCAAGAATTTGAAAGGCCTCGACCGGCAAATTGGGCGCTGGCCGGTTGTGGTCGTCGAGCACGCTGACGAGCACGGTGACGAGGTTCACGTTGACTTTCACCGTGCCGCCGCGCGACTCCGCCGTGTTTTCCTGTGGAGGCGGAACACCAGGAGCGTCGGTAGGGTTCACACCTGGACCCGACGGGGGCTGCGGTGGTGGGCTAGGTTGAGTGGGCGCCGGCTGCGCCCAAGGCGGGCGGTCCGGCTTCTCTTGCGAAGCGAGAAGCAACGGAAAAACAAAGAGGCCGAGGGCGATCGTGAACGAGAGAGACTTATGGGCTTGGGGAATCATCTGCTGACTAAGATGCAGGGCGAGGAGGAGAAGGTGGTGCGGGAGGCAATTCTCCATCGGCCCAGACGGCGCCATCCTCGAAATATTCCTTTTTCCAAATGGGCACGGTGCGTTTGAGGGTGTCGATGGCGAAGCGGCAGGCGTCGAAGGCGGCGGCGCGGTGAGGAGAGCTGACAGCAATGAAGACGCTAGTTTCACCGATTTGCAGACGGCCAAGGCGGTGCACGATGGCCAATCGATGGATGGCAAAGTTTTGGTGGGCCAACTGAGCGAGTTCTCTCATTTTGGCGAGAGCCATGGGTTCATATCCCTCGTAGTCGAGATAAAGCGTGCGCCGACCGTGGGATTGGTTGCGAACAAAGCCGTCGAAGGTGACGATGGCACCGTCAGGGTCGGCACGAACGTCACGCACAATCGCTGGAGGATCGATAGCAGAGTGCAACAAAGCGATGATGTCATTTTCCGTCGTGACGGTGTTCCGCATTTGCCCTGCTTTAGCCTCCGCTAACCGGTGGGAGAAAAGAGATCGTGTCGTTATCGGAAAGCTGAGCATCCCAGGCGGCAAACTCTTCATTGCGAGAGGCCACGAGTGAAGAGCGGAACGCTGCCAATTTAGGGAAACGAGTGGTGTAGCCTTCGAACAGGGACACGAGTGTGGTGCCGGCCGGTACTTCGGCAACTTCCTCGGCCAGCCCGGTGAGTTCGCGCACGCGTCCGAAGAAGAGCACGTGAACGCGGAGATTGGATGTGACAGGGGGCACCAAGAAATTGTAACCTGAGGAAACGCGCCCTACCAGCAAGCTCGCGACGGGATTCTGCCGAGCTAAGGAATACACAACATTATGAAGATTCTGGTCACAGGCTCAACCGGACTTGTAGGCAGCGCATTAGTCAGCGAACTGAAGCAAGCGGGGCACACGGTTTGCAGGCTGATTCGTCCCGACACAAACACGGAGGCCATTCGCGGAGATGACGGCTTCGACGTGAAATGGGACCCCGCGACCGGTGAATTAGGAGGGGCGGCGGTTGGCGCTGATGCCGTCGTAAATTTAGCTGGCGCGTCGATAGCTGACGGGCGGTGGACGGATGAACGAAAAAAGATTCTGCGGAGCAGCCGTGTCGATGGGACACGCGCGCTCGTCGGCGCTCTGGCGAAAATGGCGGCACGGCCGCGAGTGCTAGTGTCTGCCTCCGCGATCGGAATTTACGGGGATCGGGGCGAAGAAGTCCTGACGGAAGAAAGCCAGGCGGGGGCCGATTTTTTAAACGTGGTCGCAAGGGATTGGGAAGCCGAGGCGGAAAAAGCCGAAACGATGGGAATCCGCGTCGTGCGGGTGCGACTTGGAGTGGTGCTGGCAAAGCATGGAGGAGCCTTGCCGGTAATGGCGCGTCCCTTTCGATTCGGGGTGGGAGGGCGAATTGCTTCCGGACGACAATGGATGAGTTGGATCAGCCTGGAAGATGTGGTTGGGGTGATTCGATTGGCGCTCGAAAATGGAGCGATACGCGGAGCTGTGAACGCGGTTTCCCCTGAACCGGTGCGCAACAGCGAATTTACCAGGGTATTGGCTCACGCGCTCCATCGTCCTGCGCTCTTCCCTGCCCCGGCATTTGTCCTGCGATTGATACTCGGAGAAATGGCGGACGGGCTGCTGCTAGCTAGCCAGCGGGTTGTGCCGGCAAAATTGGAACGGCTCGGCTACCATTTTATTCACGCGAACTTGCAAGAAGCGTTGGCCACCGCGCTAGATTGAAACCCGGGTTTCACTTCACGACGTTCATGTTAACGGTGATGATGAGCACCTTAGCGCTTGTTGGATCGGCGGCCTCGGTGGTCTCTGTGGTTTGGCCATCGCGCATGGGCAAGGTCAGTTCCGTCTTGAATTGGCGAATAATCGGTTCTTTGAAGCGCCCAGCATTCGGATCGGCCTGGGAAGTACCCGATTTATCGACTGGCACCATCACATCGCCTTCCACCCAAGAGCGCTCCAGATTCAGGGTCAGGTCGAAACGGCCGTCTTCGGAGACCATCGCACGCGCATCGATATTCGTGCCGACGTCCATGTATTGCATGCCGCCCTCTTTGCCGACGTAAATAGGGACGCGGCTTCCCGTGCGCAGTTTGGTCCAAGGGGAAGTCACCCCACCGTCTCCGGCCCGGACGAAAAAGGTATAGGGGAGATTGGTTACCTTTTTTTCGCCTTCGCGTTCGACGATAGTGACCTGCAGTTTGAGAGCGGTGCCAGGCGTTTTGGCCACTGAGTTTGGTTTGTCCTGAGCGCGCGAGTAAAGAGGAGCCACGCCAAACAGGATAAATGCTGCAAGTACAAGGCGTACGATTTTCATCTTTTCCTCCATACCTCCGGGATCGGACGATTGGTCCAATAAAAATGTGGCTTTTATCACCTACTCAGCCTCGCTTCCTTCCAACGGCTTGACCTCAAGAGTAGCGATCTGCAACGGCGCAATCTCTACCGGCACGACAGATTCCAAGGTAGTGGGACGCGTGAGTGCCAAGGTGGCCTGCTGATGCTCAGGGACCTGAGCAAGGAATCGAGCGAAGGCCTTTTGTGCATCGGGCAGAACGATGACCTCGGAAACTTCAGGAGATGAACCACGCGCACCGTTGCGAGAGAGACCGCCGCGGTGAACGGGCGAGATATTGACGGTCGGTTGTGGAGGCACGGTCGCTCTGGCAGCCGGCGCGGATGCCTCTAGATTCTGCGGGACATTCCGATCAGTAATCGACGAATGGAATTTGCTGGCAGAGCTAAAGATGATGATCAAAGCAGCGGTCGTCGCGAGGAGAGACCAGGCAGAAGAGGTCCATCGGCGTACCTCCACGCTTTGGTGGACGTTGTCACGCACGAGCGGGAGCAATGAGGGAGGAACGGGATAGTTGACAAGAGAATGGAGTTCCGCATCGATCGACCGAAATAAGGTTTTCCGCTTGGTATGGAATTCTCTGCAAGTCGAACAGGAATTTGCGTGTACGGCGAGCGGAGTTGACAGCGGTTCGCTGCCGTGAGCGAGGGCATCCGTGATTTGAGCCTGGTATTGCCGGCAATTCATTGCAACCTCTTCGCGAGTTGTTTGCGGGCAAAAAACAGCCTGGACTTGACGGTTCCGACGGGAACATTCAATACCCCAGCGACTTCGACGAGGGTATAGCCTTCTATCGCGGCGAGGAGCAGCACGAGGCGCGATTTTTCGGGTAGCTCCGCCATGGCTTTGTCCAGGCGTGCGCGGAAAGCGTTGGAAGCGGCAACTTCCGCAGCCGTTGGCGGAGCGGGGTGCTGCGGCTCAGCCCACCTGGTCTCGCGCTGCTCGCGGCGTTTCGCGGATCGCCAGCGATCCAAGGCCAATCGAAAGGAGATGCGTACCAGCCAGGAGCGAAAGCGTGCAGGATCGCGCAGACGATCGAATTTCTGATAAGCACGCAATAGTGCCTCCTGGGCCACGTCCTCCGCGTCGGCGGCATTGCGGAGCACGCCTTGAGCGACCCGAAACGCAAGAGGGCCACAGTCGGCGAGTAGAGCCTCAAACTCAGCCTGGCGACGGGACCTGGCGATCTCCTGGGGTGAGTCGGCCGCTAGTATTCTTCCCGCCTGGGTCAGAACCAACTCCTGCATTCCTTCGCTCCCTGTCACTACACTAGACGGCGCGGCATGGATTTTGGTTCATAGGCGGTTCAAATGTTGAGTTGGCTGAGAAGTTCCTCGAGATTGCTTTCGTCGACGTGCAAAGCCACCGCTGCAGCGGCTTTCGCGGTCAGCGGGACCACGCCTTGATCGAAAGCTTGGAAGAGGCGCATTTTGGCGATGGCGTATTCTTCGCTGCTGGTTAGTTGGCGGCCGTTCGCGGCAGCCCAAAGGTCGAGCGCGGACTGCTCCACGAGAATTCTGAGGGCAAAAGTGGTTTTGCGGTCAGCAGAAATCGCATAGATGAATTCGCCAACGGACTTGCCATTCAAACGGATGCGGTTCACCTCAAAAAAGAAATATTGATACACGTAGCCGTTGGCAGCGGAATAGCTCTTCACGCGGCGAACGGCATCGGGACGAGGCATGGGCGGATTATTGGAAAAGCTAGAAAGAAAGTCAACAAACGCAAACAAGCATGTGGATTTCAAAGTGGAATTCCAGGGATGCACGGGTTCCAGAAGAGAACTTGTGACTCGAGTTGGTGCACACCTGGCGACTTCCTGAAAGGGATCGGCCTGGGCAGGTAAGAATTGGGAAGGCATTGGTTCACAAGACCTTAGCAAGAGGCGAGTAGAAAAGCGTTCCAGTAACGCGTCCATGCAGGATGAGACACAAGATGGACTTCAGCCTGCTTTTAGTGTGCGCATGCGGCCCCTTCCGCGAATACGAATAGTGGATGAAATGATGAAACAGGACAGCGCAGCGCAGCGCGAATTCGTGTTGGTGATCGTGCTCCTCGCGACGGGTGTGTGGACCCTGGGCTGCGGCCGGGGAGGCGCAGGCTCAGTAGCGCACTCGGCGCCACCACCTCCCTCCATCTCGGTGAGCGTAACACCCAGTTCTGGAGCAGTGTTGCTGGGTGAAACGTTAAGTTTCAGCGCAACCGTTTCAAATTCCACGAATACCTCGGTGACCTGGAGTGTGAACGGCGCCGCCGGGGGAACCGTTCAAGCGGGGACCATTTCTGCCGATGGACTATATACGGCGCCCATCGATCTGCCGACGGGCGGGACGGTACAAGTGACTGCAACGAGTCAGGCCGACACCTCGAAATCTGCAAACGCGACCGTAGCCGTAACGAGCGATGTTACCGTTTCGGTGACGCCCAACGTATCGAGCGTCGAACTAGGCGCCCAGCAGATATTTCAGGCCACGATTCAAAGCCAAGGAAGGGCCGACTCCAGTGTGCGTTGGAGCCTTGCTGGAGCGGAGTGTCCCACAACTTGCGGAACCGTGAACGGTAGTGGAGTCTATACCGCACCACAAATCCTGCCGAACTCCACAACAGTGCCCCTCGTAGCAACGAGCGTCGCTGATCCCTCCAAGCAAAGCTCGGCCAGCGTCACCATCTGCAGTCATTTCACGTTGCGGCTTAACGCACCCGGAAATATGGCGACGAGCGCGACCACCTCGTTGGTCGCAACGCTCACGCCAGTCGCTGGTTCTAACCCGAATCCGACGCTGTCATGGTCGGTGAGTGGAAGCGGGTGTGTGGGTAGCGCTTGCGGGCTGTTGTCTGTGACGACCACGCAGTCGGCCGGTGGAACTCCGCTCGAAAACACGGCTGTTTACACGGCACCTAGCACAGCGCCAGAGCCAGATACCGTGCTCATCACGGTCACTCCACTTGCCGACCCCAGCAAAGAGGTGCAAGCAAACATCACGATTCTGGCGGGAGCAAGCCTGAGCATCTCTCCGGCCAGCGGCACCGTTGTCGCAAACAGCCGACTCACTCTGGATGTCACCCAGAGCGGAGCCAGCGGATCCCTCAATTGGACAATCAACGGCGTCGCCGGTGGCAACACCACGTTTGGGCAAATCTGCACAACCGGTTCAAATCCGTGTCAACCCTATAGCAGCGGCAATTCGACACAAGTGGATTACCTGGCCCCTGGTTCGATCCCATCGCCGAATCCTGTAGCGATCACCGTGAGCAATGCGAGCAACTCCAGCCTTTCTACCTCCGCACAGATCACCATCATCAACCATGTGGTTGTCAGTGTGCTTCCTGGCAGCGTGACGTTGCCGCCTTTGGGTGTACAGACTTTTACGGCCTCTGTTTTGGGTACAACCAATCAAAGCGTGGTTTGGCAAATCGAGGGCTCGGGCTGCGGCATCGCAGGAAGCTGCGGAACTGTAGATTCGTCCCGCGACTACACGGCTCCGGGTACGCCGCCGACACCGAACGCCATCCAGATCGTTGCGACAAGCGAATATGACACGACGCAATCGGGCATTGGCAATGTCACCGTCTCCACACAGTTAGCCATCGTCACGCTGCACCCCGCCAGTGTTTATGTGGGCGGCCAGGAAGGCTTTACCTTGCAAGTGGATGGAAGCGGTTTTGTGGCCAGTAGCCCGGGTCCAGGATCGACGTTAGTGATCGGAGGAACTGCACGCGTCACGAATTGCGCTGGTCCCGGAGTTTGCACGGCACCCGTAACCAGCACAGATGTGGCACAAGTTGGAAATCTGAGCATCCAGGTGCAAAACCCGAATGGAAGTATGTCGAACATCGTTCAACTGGTCAGGGTCCAGCCAACGACGGTCGATAACGTAATCACGCTTGGCACCGGTTCTCCCTCGGCAACCGGTATGAACATCACGGTGGTGGAACCCACCACCGCAGGAATCGACACGGAAGACGACGACCTCGATCTCAATATCGCGGCACTGGGTTTATACACCACATCTACCAATACGTGCAGTCTGGGCGGTAATGCGATTCCCTTGATCCGACCGACTAGCGGAATCGCCAGTGTAGATATTTGCGTGTTTTCGGAATCGGGTTTGGACACGAGCATGACATATAGCGTGTCAGGTGCTGGCGATGTCGCTGTGATCTCACAGCAGCCCGCCGGGCTTGGAATTATCCACTTGACGCTGCAGCTTCCTGCGACAGCCACTCCTGGAGCGCGCACGCTTTTCATTCAGAACACCAACTTGGACCAGACCTCGGCGTCGGGTGTTCTGCAAGTGCAATAGGTCTTGGGAGGCCTTTCATGAGTTTCGCGCAACGCCGACGGGTTACCTTAGTGACATTCCTGATCGGCGTTTGCCTCAGCGCGGTGGTGGCACATGCCACGACACTAACACGCTTGCAGTTCTACCAACTGGTGCAACACTCCTCGGCCATCGGACGAGTTCGCTGTGTGCGGGCGGATACCCGGTTGGAAAATCGGGAAATCTGGACCGATACAGTGTTTGAAGTGGTGCAGCGGGACAACGGCTTCTTGCCTTCACCAATTGTGGTTCGCGTGCCAGGAGGCAAGTTTCAGCACCTGACTTCCCATTTCGACGGTGTTCCGGAGTTTCGTCCCGGTGAAGAAGTGTACTTGTTCCTGGCGGGCCAACCTGGGAGGCAATTTTATATCGTGGGCTGGACGCAAGGGACCTTTCGCATTCGCAAGGACGCGCGGACCGGGCTGGAGACTGTGAGCCAGGACTCAGCCGAAGTGCCTGTATTTGATCCGGAAACCCGAACGTTCACGAAGAGCGGTATTCGGAACTTGAGTATGGACCGTTTTTTGGACCGGCTCGAGAAGGAATTGCATCGGCAATCGCTGTAAAACCGAAGACACGTACCAGATGGCCGGAGCAAGAAACAGGTAGAGGCAGAGAAAATGCGACACACTGTCCGCAAATTAAGCGCAACCGCGGTTGCCGTTTTTTACGGACTGTGGTCCGTGGTGGCCGCCCATGGATACGCGTTCAATGAAATCGTGCCAGACGTTCGTCAGCCGGCAGGTGTTTCCGGAGGATCTGCTTGCCCCATTCCGTCGCACCAATTGGTTACAACAAACGGTATTGCCGTGCAATGGAGTACGGTGATTGGCACGAACCCGAAGACAATCTTCACCACCAATCAAACACCCGCCGGCGCATTGAACGAAATTGAAGCAGTCATTCAACAATCGGAAAGTGTCTGGAGCGGGGTAGCCTCCACCTCCTTGGCGCCAGGAACTTTCGCTCCCCTCACCCGCGTCTCAACCGCGAATATCTGCGGAGCCGACGGGCTAAACTCGATTTGCTTCGATCAGCCGGACATGGGATTTACCCCTGGGGTCCTCGCGTTCACGCGCGTGATTACAGCGGACGCCATCAACATACAACTGGGTAATGCGGTCTCAACCGAAGTCGGGCAGATTCTGGATGCGGATATTTACTTCAATCCCAGTGACGCGAACGTAACTTTTGCAACGCCTTCGGCATTGAGCGGAAATCCCAAGTCATACGATATGGAATCATTGATGATTCATGAGTTCGGGCACTTGCTCGGATTTAGTCATTCGGCGGTCTGGAGCGCCATCATGTTTCCGTTTGCAGCTGCGCCCGGTACGTTCTCGGGCCTCCGGCCCACCACGCAGCAACCGGACGCACCTCTTGCAGATGATGATCGTGCTGGCTTGCGAACATTGTATACGGACCTGAATGACACCACGTATATCGGTTCGATTGGCGGTCGCGTGATTCCTGCAAATCCACTTTCTTTGCCGACTTCGCCGGCGGGCGTGACGGGAATATTCGGCGCACACGTAGTGGCCGTGGATGTCGCTTCGGGCAACGTGATTGGAACTCTGGGAGGCTGGAGTTGCGCGGCACCCGGGCCCACACAGTTTGACGGCAGCTACGTGATCCAACACTTAGCCGTGGGACACAGCTATGCCGTGTATGCCGAAGCGCTGGATGGGGTTGTTACGCCTTCGACGGTGAGTACAGCGTTGACAACCTTGTGCCGTAACGCAAACACTGACCCTGGCTGGCCTTCGTCGCAAGCCTGTGTGGTGCCTTCACCGGATCTTCAATTCTCAACGCGGGCCCAGCCTGCGCCGTAGTCATGTGAAGTTCTGGGCTAGTTCCACAGAGAACGCTTCCGCAGTCGTTGCGGATAGTCGAATCAGACAGATGAATTTTCAGATGGTGGCGGGCACCATCCACCCGCCGCCGAAGATCAGTCCCGGCCCCAGAGAAGCCAGGAATACCGGCCGACGTTGCTCGGCTGGTTGTGTAGAAGCGTGATGTAGAGCAGCGTGCAGAGCCGCACCACACATAGAGGAACCCAGATTCCCGCGAGTGCTGCCAATCGGGGGAAAATTCTTGACGGATACACCAAGTTGCTTGGCCAAAAGTGTGACCAGGCGCGGATTGGGCTGGTGTGTAGCGAAAGCTCCCACGCTTTCGCGGGGAATACCGCTGCGATGCTCGACCTCGTCGATTACCTTTTCCATGCGGCTGACGGCTGCACGGGAAAGCGCGTCGCCATCGAACTGGACGTCCAATTGGCCCCTGCCGGATTCACTGACGGCAATCGCCTCGGCATATTTGGGTGCGCAGCCAAAGAAAAACTCGCCGAGCCGGTAAGCAAGACTCTTGGAATCGCGCGGCTTGCCCGACAGGAGGAAAGCGCTGGCACCATCGCCGAATAACCCCCCAAACTCCCCTACAGCCCGTCCGGGGCCCAGCGTACGGCTGTGCACATCCGCAGTTGCGACAAGGATCTCCGCGGCTCGCCCGGAGGCAAGCAATGCTTGGGCCACCGCCAGCGTTTGCAATAAGGCCAAGCAGCCACTGCCCGCATCCAAGGTATTGCAATTTTCGCGCAAATGGAGCTTAGCGTGAAGAATCGCGGACAGAGAGGGGTAGGCGTGGTGGGTTTCGCTGGCTGCGACGATCCAGTCCACACTTTCCGGCTCTAGCCCAGTATCCTGCAGTAGCTGCTGACAGGCTTGCGCACCAAGTGTGCCTTCATCTTCATGTTCGGCGGCATGGGCCACGGAGACTATACCCGCGCGGCTTTTGAGCTTGCCCTTGGGCATCCCAAAAGCGTGGTCCACTTCCTCGGAAGGAACAACCCGCGAGCCGAAAGCACTGGCGGAACCAACGACGTACACATCGGTAACGGTCAAAGCTGGGACCTCATTCGTTCCCGACTAGCACGGCGGGAAAGAGCAGTTAGTGTAGCCCATTTAAACGACGCTATCCATCATCAGGCAAGAGGCGCAAATTATCCAACGCTGAAGTGTAAAAGTTATGCAAAATTGCCCGATCAGAAATACTCGATAGCTTCTGGTGAAGTACGAAAACCATACTGTTCCGATTGCAAACGCAAAGCATCTTCCAACGCAGCGGAACGCCCCTGGGCAAACAAGGAATTGCTGGTTACATCCGCAAACCCATGCAACTGGAGCAAGCGATCTTCTGCGTCTCCCTGGGCCTCCAGCGAAGCTCCCCGTCTTAGATGGGCGGGCACAATCCCGCGCTGCACCAAAGCCGGGCAGATGAGCAAGAACCGGTGGCAGTGGAGAGGATCTTCTTCGGCGCACATCAAAACTACATTTTGAGTCTTCAAAAAGCCTAGCAGGCGGTCCATGGCTTCGGCAAAATCGGGTGCCTTTCGGCGTGCAGCATAGTCCACCAATCCATCGGGACGGTAGTAACGAGAGTCGAACGGACGTCCCCCAAACTGATCACCGAAAAACTGATAGATGATTTTCGCGCTGGCTAGCTGGGCCATCAGGGGTTCGCGATTGAACTGCGGGAAACGGAAACTGCCGGGCCGGCTCCGCACGTCGCAAACTAGGTGGATTTCGTGACGGATCAGCGTACCGATGAGATCCGAAATTTCCTGATTGGAATGGCCGACCGTAAACAGGCAATGCAATGCGGTTTTAGATGGGCTCATGGGCAGGAGATGTGCAGAGAGGATTGTAGCGCGATGTCAAGGACACAGCAAAAGCCGTGGCCATTGGCTTCGCGTTAGGATTTTGCTTTATTGGCCAGGGATTTCAGTTCGCTTACGACACGGTCTAACTCCTCCACAAGAGGATTGCTACCCGCTTTCCGGAATTCCGTGACCAGCGCGCGGTAATACCACAGAGTGCCATCCTTCTTGCCGGCAAAGCGATCGAACACAACATCGCCATGAACCCGAAATTCATAAAGCGTTTCGCGCGCATTGGAGAGTTTGTCCGCGGCGGAGACGAGTCGCACTTCGGCGGATTCGCGCGCTACCCTTTTGACATAAGCGTGTTTGCGGTCCATCCAGGTTGGCTTTGGTTCGGCGTAACTATCCGTGCAGCCGTCCACGATATGGGCAACACGTTTACCGAACTTCTTGCGAATTTCGCGGAGACGCGGCCTCCCGCCCTGGTCTTCTACGGCGTCGTGGAGGAGCGCTGCGATAGCCATTTCTTCATCGCCGCCGTATTCGATGACGATCGAAGTGACGCCAAGCAAATGACCGATATACGGCCGCTGGGTGCGTTTGCGGAATTGCCGTGCATGCAGACGGGCGGCGTACCTCAGCGCCTGAATAAACCGATTCGAGAAAATGCGTTGTGCAGTGCGTTTCGCGATCGCAGTGGCTTCCGTTTAGCGGCGTCGAACTTTGCCGAGCAGCCGCAAAATCTCCAGATACAGCCAAATGAGCGTGACCATCAGCCCAAAGCCGCCATACCATTCCATGTACTTGGGCGCGCCGATACGCACGGCGCTCTCGATCATGTCGAAATCGAGAATCAGATTCAGCGCGGCGATAATCACGATGAACACGCTGATGCCGATACCCAGCCATGTGGAGCTATACAGAAAAGACATCGGCCGGTGGAAGAAGAAACTCATCACCATGTTGGCGATGTAGACCAACGCGATGCCGCCGGTCGCGGCGATAACGCCCATCTTAAAGCGCGGGGTAGCGCGCACAATGCCAAACTTATAGGCAAGGAGCATGACGAACATTACGGCGAAGGTGAGGCTTACGGCTTGAATGGCAATACCGGGATAAGAGCGCTCAAAGATTGCGGAAATTCCGCCAAGGAATAGTCCTTCGAGCAATGCATAGATTGGCGCGGTAATCGGCGACCACGTTTTCTTGAAAATCGTGATCAATGCCACGATAAATCCGCCTAGTGCGCCTCCGAGCATCCAGGGATAGGCCGCTTCCGGGGTTTCGGAGTGGCTTAAGCCCCAGGTCCAAGCGGCGGCGACCACCACGAATAGGAGCAACAGACCGGTCTTATTTACCGTGCCCTGGACGGTCATAGCCTCGCCGGTGATCGACTGACCAGCAAAAGCGCTTTCTTTCAACACAGGATTATTGGAGCGAGTCAAATCTGCCATAGAAAGTCTCCTCCGGGCGGCAACACCTGACGAGTAAGAATATCATCTTTGAGGGAAGTAAACTTGGTAGCGCTAACGGGAATCGAACCCGTATTTCGGCCTTGAAAGGGCCGCGTGCTAACCGTTGCACCATAGCGCCGTGGGGAGTCGACTACAATCTTTTGATTATACGGGAATCATGCGCCGCGCGCCATCAGGGAGACTCGAATCACTTCTGGCGATCTTCCCATTCCTCGTGCCAAGCCATCTGGATCGCCTCGAGTTTGCTTTCGTTGGATTTTTGCGGATCGCCGGCAAAACCGGACAGTTCGGTAACCCACTTGTGCATATCCGTAAACCGAACAGTCAGTGGGTCGAGATCAGGAAATTTATCGGCCAAGCCAATCGCGATATCGTCCAGGTTGTCCCAGTCAAAGGTATGCGGCATGGAATTTTCTCAGTGATCCAGTTCGCGTGCGTAATTCTTGTTCCAATCGGGAATTTCGACGACGATGTCCGTGGTACCATCCGGCACGGTTTGGCAGCCGAGGCGAGATTTTGGCGTAATGCCCGGCGCTTCGTCGAGTTCATCTAGCTCCGCGTCGGTGGCTTCGTTGCAGGATTCTAGGCCTTCTCGGACAACGATGTGGCAGGTAGAACAGGCGCATACGCCGCCGCACGCGTGGTCCAGTCCCATCTTGAAGCCTTCCGAAATGTCCAGAATGCTGCCCGGCAAACCGTTGTGGCCGTACGGAAACTTTTCCGGGTCGACCTCGACAGTCTTGCCGCTGGGTAAAAAGGTGACCTTGAATTTCTTGGTGGCCTTTTTGTACTTCACCTCTTCGATGTAAGGATTCGAACCGCCCATATGCGTCTCCTAAACTTCCGCCAGCTTTTTGCCCTCGAGCGCAGACTGGAGCGCCGAATTCATCAGCAATTCCGCCAGGTGTTCCGTGGACTTATTTAAAACATCTATTTGTTTGCGAATGAGCTTGTAATCCGTTCCCTGCACCGCTTCCTTCAGAGCTGCAACCGACGACTCGATTTTCGCGCGCTCTGGGACCGACAGGTTGGCCGCGTTCGTATTCGCCAGCGCCTTGCCAGTTGCGGTCAGAATGGATTCCGACTCGGTACGCGCTTCGATCACCTGGCGCTCGGCAAAATCCTGCTCTGCATACTCGATGGACTCTTCCAGCATACGTTCGATATCGTTGTCATTGAGGCCGTAGCTCGGCTGGACCTCAATACTGTGCTCGGTCCCAGTACGAATATCTTTCGCGGCAACCTGGAGAATGCCGTTCGCGTCGATCAGGAATTTCACTTCAATGCGCGGCAAACCAGCGGGTGCCGCGGGGACTCGCAAGTTAAAGCGCGCCAAAGAGCGACAGTCCTTGGCCAATTCCCTTTCCCCTTGCAAGACATGGATGTCGATGCCGGTCTGATTATCTACACCGGTGGTGTAGAGTTCCTGCGCGCTGGCCGGAATCGTAGAATTGCGAGGAATGATCTTGGCAACCGCACCACCGTAAGTCTCAATGCCCAAGGACAGAGGAGTCACATCAAGAAGCAACATGCTTTGCACGCCGTGATCCAGGATGTTCGCCTGTACCGCGGCTCCGAGCGCAACAACTTCGTCCGGATTCAATTCTGTATGTGGCTTGCGGTCAAAGTACTCCTGAACCGTGCGGCGAATCAAGGGAGTGCGCGTGGCACCTCCGACCAAAACCACTTCGTCCATTTCCGTGGGCTTCAACTGCGCATCGGCTAACGCCTGTTTGACTGGCACCATCGTGCGGTCCACGACGGGCCGGATTAATGCTTCCAGAGCACCGCGCGTGAACTCATGGACAAACACTCGCCCGCCCGGCAATGGGAACCGCAAAGTGGCGGACTCCACTTCGGACAATTTGTGCTTGATGGCGATCAACTCCTTGCGCAACTCTTGCGCAAGCTCACCATGAGGCGAGAAGTCGATCCGGTCGGTCTGCAGTATTTCTTCGTGAACAAAAGCCTGCAGCAAATTGTCAATATCGTCACCGCCCAGGTGCGTGTCGCCGTTCGTCGACAAAACCTGATAAATGTCCCCTTCGCTTGTGGAAATGAGTTTCAGAATGGAAATGTCGAACGTACCGCCGCCAAGATCGTAAACCGCAACCTTGCCCCGCCGCTTTTCGTGCAGACCGTATGCCAAGGCCGCAGCGGTAGGCTCATTCACCAAGCGCAAGACTTCCAGACCGGCCAACTTGCCCGCGTCTTTGGTTGCCTGGCGTTGTGCATCGTTGAAATATGCCGGCACGGTGACAACGGCGCGATCCACAGTTTCGCCAAAGTAGGCTTCGGCCCAATTCTTTAGTTCGCGGAGGATGAAAGATGAAATTTCCGGCGGAGTGAAGACCTTGTCACCGAGTTGAACGCGAATAACATGGTTGTTGGTGGGATCGATGCGAAATGGAAATAGCTTCAATTCATTCTGAATGTCAGCAGGTCCGCGCCCCATCAGGCGCTTCACGGAGTAGATCGTGCGTTCCGGTTGAGTGAGAAGGCGGCGTCGCGCCGGTTCGCCGACGATGATGCTACCGTCCGGATCCAAACTGACCACAGATGGACAAAGTGTGCTGCCCGATGGACCCGGGATACACTTCGGCTGGTTGGTCGCAGGGTCCATATGAGCGACCAGGCTGTTGGTGGTGCCCAGGTCAATTCCGACGATTTTGCCCATTTTCGATAATCTGCAATTAGTTTTTCCGCAATCAGAAAACCAAAAACTACAAAAGCTCCTTTTGTACGTTCACAACTAAATTGCGTATATAGGAACGACGATTCAGCAGATCATTCAACTTATCCTTGACTAGTTGCCTCTTCGCCGAATCGCCCGATTCGAGTGCGCTATCCCATTCGCGAGCCGCGCTCTGCAGCTCAGCATCAACCGCGGTTAGCTTGCTTTCAAAATTTTTCTCCGCGGTTTCAAGTCGATGCTTCAGATTGCCGGTATCGCCGCCTGTCGCCTTTACCTCGCGCAGTTCATCGAGAGATTCATTTAGCTCGAAGACCTCCTCCAGCAGCTCCGGAGGGGCTTGCTGCTTATTGTGACCCTCCTTGCGCGCACCTTCGATGGCCAGTAGATACTCCACGCGGGCCACAGGATCGTGCAAGGTCCGATAGGCATCGTTCAGTTCGGAGCTGCGCTTCAAGGAAATCTCGCGCTCCGCGGTGGTCGCGTTTACAAAATTATCCGGGTGCAGTTTCCAACTGAGTTGGAGGAATTTTTGCTCGAGTGCCCCCATTTCGATCCAGAGCTTGCGGGGGAATTCGAACATGGCGAAGTAGTCGCTGCGTTCCAGCACCTGTAGCACCTTGCCACAGGAAGAACAGAAATGCGTGCCGACGGTTCGCTCATGGCAATTCCAGCAGACCAGCGGGGCGTTCGTAGTTTGAGAGGAACTCGCCATAAAAAGACCTTCAATGTCCCCATACAACAAAAAAAGTGGCTGGCGCTTGCGGTAGCCAACCACTTCTGCGACCGAGCCGAACCAGCGCGGCATAAGACGAAAGTCTGTGCTACCGCTACGCCGTAAAGGAACTCCCGCAGCCACAACTGCGCGCGGCATTGGGATTCTGGAAGACGAAGCCTTGCCGCATAAGCGTTTCTTCGTACTCCAAAGTAGTCCCGTTCAGGTACAGCAGGCTTTTGGGATCGACAAAGATCCGTGCGCCAAACTCTTCGAACACCTTATCGCGATCGCGCGCCTGAGTGTCCAACCGCATCGCGTACGATAGTCCAGAGCAGCCACCGCCCTGAACACCAACACGCAAGCCTCCGGATTCGGCTGACACACCTTCCTTAGCGAGCAGCGCGACAATTTTCTTCGCGGCTCGTTCGGTCAGGTGAACCACCGGGCCCACTCTCTCCGTGGCTTGCGTTGTAGTGTCAGTTGCCATCGCAACTTCCTTCTTCCCGGAGCGATTGTCTAACCCAATACTTTGGACCGCATCCTCCGACGGCCAGGTCCCACCTCCGCCGGAAGACGCGACTATCCGCACACTGGTAGCGCTTAGTGAGACGCCTTTTCGTGCGCGGGAACTTCTACGCCGTGCTTTTTCTTCCAATCACCAATGGCCGCCTTGATGGCATCTTCGGCCAGCACGGAGCAATGAATCTTGACCGGGGGGAGCGAAAGCTCGCGGACGATGTCCGTATTCTTGATCGCCAGAGCTTCTTCCACGGTCTTGCCCTTCACCCATTCCGTCGCCAAGGACGAGGAGGCGATGGCCGAGCCGCAACCGAAGGTCTTGAACTTGGCTTCCTCGATGACCCTGGTGTCCGGATTGATTTTCATCTGCAATTTCATTACGTCACCGCATTCCGGAGCGCCGACCAGGCCAGTCCCGACATTGGGATCTTCCTTGGGCAGGCTGCCAACGTTGCGCGGATTGTTGTAATGATCGACTACCTTATCGCTGTATGCCATGAGCCCCTCTCTCCTTCACAGATTCCCGAAAAATTATCCCCTCGCCGCAGCGAGAAGATTGCCAAAACCGGCGTTTTTCATCGCCTTTTCGGTCAGGGCGATGTTCGTTAAGAACGCGGAACGGCCCGCGGTGAGTTCCCGCAGAGCATCCCGGACGTACTGCGCACCGATCCCCAGAACGTTCAGAAACTCCCGGACATCCTGGAGATGATAAAAGGCGCGCTCCGCGGCGGGAGCGGGCTCATCACCATCTTGATACGCTTGATAAGTCACGCGGAACGGGGCGGAAGTACCTGCGATAGACCGATGAATCCGAAGTGTACCTTCACTTGCAATTGCGCTTGCCATTTTGCCTCTTCTCTTCATTCCTGAAAATTACGCGGTTTGCCACTTGACCTTGGAGATATCGATACCCTCTTTGGCCATTTCATAAAGTGGCGAAAGCTCGCGAAGCTTGGTAACAACCTGCACCATTTTGTCGATCACGTAGTCGACTTCTTCCTGAGTAGTGAAGCGCCCCAGGCCGAAGCGGATCGAGGTATGCGCCAGATCCTCACCTACGCCTAGAGCTTTGAGTACATAGCTGGGTTCCAAGGTTGCCGAGGTGCAGGCGGAACCGCTGGAGACCGCCACGTCGTTGATGCCCATCAAGAGCGATTCGCCTTCGACATAGGCGAAGCTCATGTTGAGGTTATTCGGGAGCCGATGCTCCATCGAACCGTTGATGAAAACCTCGTCCAGTTTGGCCTCGAGACCGGCCCTTAGGCGATCGCGCAATTCGCGCAGCCGGACCGATTCGGAGGCCATTTCCTGCTGGGAGATTTCGCACGCTTTCCCAAGACCGACGATACCCGGCACGTTCAAAGTGCCAGAACGCATGCCACGTTCGTGACCGCCCCCATCGATAATCGCGGAAAGCTGCACGCGAGGGTTGCGGCGGCGGACATAGAGCGCCCCAACGCCCTTGGGCCCGTAAATCTTGTGCCCGGAAATGGCGAGAAGGTCGATATTATCTTTCTGCGCGTCCACCGGAATCTTGCCGACCGCCTGGACACCATCCACAGCAAAGACAATACCGCGTTCTTTTGCAATCTTGCCAATCTCCGCGATCGGATTGATCACGCCAATTTCATTGTTGGCGTACATGATGCAAATGAGGATGGTGGTCGGCTTGATGGCCTTACGCACATCCTCGGGATCGACCCGGCCGTCTTTCTGCACGGGCAGGTAGGTCACCTCAAATCCATGCTTCTCAAGGTTCTTGCAAGTGTCCAGCACCGCTTTGTGCTCGATCGCCTGGGTAATGATGTGATTGCCCTTTTCGCGGTACATTTCCGCGACGCCTTTGATCATCAAGTTGTCGGATTCGGTGGCGCCGCTAGTGAAAATGATCTCTTTCGCCGTAGCGTTAATCAGGGAAGCGATCTGCTGCCGCGCGGTCTCCACAGCTTCTTCCCCCGCCCAGCCAAAGGAGTGGTTGCGGCTGGCGGCGTTGCCAAATTTCTCAGTGAAGTAAGGCAACATAGCCTCGAGCACGCGCGGATCCATCGGCGTCGTGGCGTGATTGTCCATGTAAATCGGCAGTTTTACGGCCATTTCCCTTGTCTCCTCTTCCGTTCGAAGCTAGCGGCCTACGGGCGCTAACTTGTCCATCCCCTTCAATTCCACGAGCGACGGCTCTTGCTTGTCTTCGCTCAAATGAGCGACAGTAACCGTGCTCAAAACTCCCAAAATGCTTTCGTTCACGCGCTGCAATGGTTCTTTGACGGAGCAGCGCTCTGTTGCGTCACAATTACCGTGGCTGGTCACGCACGAGGTGATCAACACCGGCCCATCGATCGCGGTCAAAACTTCCAAAGCGGTGATGCGGTCCGCCGACTTGGATAACTGATACCCACCTGTCGAACCATGCTTGGCGGCCACCAAGCCGTGCTTAGCCAGTTTCTGCAGCACCTTGGCCATGAGCGTTGCAGAAATGCCGTACTCCTCGGCGATTTCGTTGGCACTACACGAATGATCCTGCCGATGGTTGGCGAGGTGCTTCATCGCAATCAACCCGTAGTCTGCCTTCTTCGATAACTTAAACATGCGAACCCTGACAGTGCGTTAGATGCCAATGCGACTGATTTAGTCGCACTTTTAATATATCTTCTTTGCACTCCTCTGTCAACGTTCGGCGAGTAGGTGTTCTACTCAAGCCCTTACTTTCGGCGAACTTAGATTAAGACCGAACTGGTCGTACATCCAAGTGTTTCGTGGCGAGTGGCCAGGTCTGTTCACCCGAATTGCGCATTCCTCCGGTCGAATGCCAAATACAGGGCAAAGCAGAATCCGGAGAGTTCAGTCCACGATTCAAACGCGCCACAACGGCACGGCCCGTTCTGACTGATCGAGACAATGTGCCGCAACGTGACGCCGCAACGTGTTGACTGCGTTATTTCGCCGCTGCGCAGGCGCCGCCCGCACCCGCAGCGTCAATCAGCTTCTGAAATGCCGCTAGCGCAGGAATGGTCAGTTGAGACTTGTGCGCCTGAGTTTCAAACGCAGTCAAGGCATCGGATTGCTGCCTTTTCAGGGCGTCGGGTAAGACTAATCCGTCATTGATTCGATCTAAAGCCGAAAGCGCCAATTCAGCCGATTGCGAAAAGGCTGCAGAGGCTGGTGTCGCGTTCTGCACCAGAAAGGACGTCTCGGTGAGCGGCTGGATTTGCGCGTCTATCGCGGCCCATTGCATCAGTTGAGTGCGCAAAGCCGTGGATTGTGCGTGGTCTTTGCACCCAGAGGTCAGGTAGCGGTCCACGGCTACCGAGAACTGCCGGGATACTTCGCTCTCCGGGTGCACGGTATCGACCATGCGATTCAAGGGATTCAAGCTGGTGGGCTCATCGCCAGGAGTATTCTCCCGATTGTAGTCCTTCACGGGTTCGAGCGCTTCCGCAAGCGCGAGTAAGGCGTTAAATTGTGAAGCGGTCGACGAGCCAGCCATCCGACGAACCATCGGAGGCAGATAAGAACGTTGCGTGAGCCCGAGAAATTCCAGGCGGGTGCTCTCGGCTTCCATGCGGAAATACATGGAGGGCACATCCGTTGTACTCTGCGGAGACCAATAGCGCTCCGCGATGGCTGCGGTGCGCGGCCAAACGCGTGAATCGATGTTCTCCCAGTTCACGTACTCGGACCACATGGTGGCCTCGCCGCCGAGAATGCGCTGCTTTTCTTCAGGCGTCAAACTCGCAGCAGCTCCGCCCATCGGATCTACGGCATAGTGGCGAGCCGCACTCCAGCCCAGGTCGATGTAATAACCGTTCGAAAGAATGCTGCGATAGCCCTGTTTTGCGGCGGCTGCCAACGAATCCGCGCCACGCCAAGACTGGATGACAATGTTTTTCGAAACACCGGGCACCAGAATTTCGTCCCAGCCAACCGGTGTCTTTCCGTGCTTGACCACCAATTCCTGCACGTGCTGGCTAAAGTAGGCCTGCAATTCCACATTATTTTTGATGTTATGGGATTTCATGAACTCTTGGATTTTTGAATTGGAATCCCACTCCTTACCGTTCACTTCGTCTCCGCCGATGTGGAAATACTGGTCGGGGAAGAGTTTGGCCATCTCGCCAATAAATTCGTTCAGGAATTTGTAGGTCTTTTCATTTGTAGGATCCATCGCTGGGTCGAAGACGCCCCACTTGCGTTCCAGTTGGTAAGGGCCCGAGCCGCTGGCAAGTTCCGGATAACCTACGAACCAAGCCGTGCTGTGCCCGGGCATGTCAAATTCGGGGACTACTCGAATACCGCGATCATGCGCATAGGCAATTAACTCGCGCACTTCTTCTTGGGTGTAGAACTGGTCGTCGGAGCCCTGGTCGGTCAACTTAGGGAACTTCTTGCTTTCCACGCGAAAACCTTCGTTGTCGGACAAATGCCAGTGGAACACGTTCAGCTTGACCGCTTCCATGCCGTCCAAATTGCGCTTCAGCACATCGAGAGGTATAAAGTGGCGGGCCACGTCGATCATCAGACCGCGCCACGGGAAGCGCGGTTGGTCCTGTATGTCGACTGTGGGAGCGGTAAACCCGCTGGAGGTGATGGTCACGAGTTGGAGAAAGGTTTGCAGCCCGTGCAGCGAGCCGAGCGAACTCGCGGCGTGAATTTTTGCGCCCCCGGGAGTGACCTCGAGTGTGTACGATTCATCCTCTCCAAGTTCCTGGACTGCTTTGCTGGCATGATCCGTGGTGACCAACAGCGTGGGATTTGTGACGCTTGTTGGATTGTGCAGAAGGACTAACCCGGTTTGATAGCGAAGACTGGTAAGAAATCGTTCGCCCGCGCGCTCCAACATCGCATCTTTATAGCCAGCAAAAGTCAACGTGAAGCTGCCGTCGATTTTCAACGAGCCCGCGCCCATCTCAACTTTCGATGGCAAAGGCATCACATTCAAATCAGTCGGAGTTTGCGCGAGTACGGACATGACAATAAGAAGCGAGGTAAAGACGAACCGACATAGATATTGCTTCCAGTAAACCCAGCTCATGGGCTCGGCCTCCGTGGATATTCCTGACAAACTCAGCCATTAAATCGTTACAACTCGGAACAGACGAGAGTGGCACATCCCTGCCGCAATGCACAATAGTTTTTCGCGCAAATAATTCCCCTGCCGCTGGGCCCTGTCCGACGATATTTAGGTTAGAATGAGCCGCGGAGATTCCTTTCCACCCACAATGAAAACTTCCGTGGCGATTTACCCAGGTACCTTCGATCCTGTGACGAATGGACACCTCGATCTGATCGGGCGCGGCGAGAAAATGTTCGATCACCTTATCGTGGCGGTGCTGAAAAACGTGGAGAAGGAACCACTCTTCTCAATCTCGGAGCGCGTGGAAATGCTCCGTGAAGTGACCAAATCGTGGGACGCTGTGGAAGTCGACGTCTTTGATGGGTTACTGGTGGATTATGCGCGCAAGCGGGGCGCCGCCGTTATTTTGCGTGGAATCCGGGCCATTTCGGATTACGAATACGAATTGCAGATGGCCCTGATGAACCGAAAATTGGAACCGCAGTTGGAAACGGTATTTATGCTGCCGGGGGAAAGTTACAGTTATTTAAGCGCTAAGCTGGTACGAGAGATTGCTCATCTTGGCGGACCGCTCACGGGCCTTGTACCGGCGATTGTGGAGCAGAGACTGCGCCGTAAGATCTCCTGACTCCTCCTTTCTTCCTCGGCCAATTTGTCTTGTCACTCGTCCGGCGTCGGTTCCAGATTGAATTTCGCCGCGATTTCTTGAAAACTGTATGTTCACCAATTTTCTCTGCTCCAAGGAGATGTTGTGGAACTAACCAATCGCATTAACCGGATACAGGTATCGCCGACGGCGGTGGTCATCAGTGCCGCAGAACAATTGAAAGCGAAGGGCGTGGACATCACCGACTTTGGTCCGGGCGAGCCAGATTTTCCAACGCCGGCACACATTAAGCGGGCAGCTATTCAGGCAATTGAAGAGAATCTCACCAAATACACGCCGACGGGCGGGATTATGCCCCTCCGCGAAGCGATCCCTGCGTGGCACAAGCGCGAACTTGGGTCGGACTACAACGCCAAAGAATGCGTGGTGAATGTCGGCGGAAAGCACTCTATCTTCAATACGATTTCCGCACTGATTCAACACGGCGATGAAGTCGTTCTCCCCGCGCCTTATTGGGTAAGCTATCCGGATATCATTAAGTACGCCGGTGGCACGCCGGTGATCGTTCCGACGCGTCAGGAAGACGGATTCAGCGCGAAAGCGGCGGCCATCGAAAAAGCGATTACGCCGAAAACGAAAATGGTAATCGTCAACTCACCGAGCAATCCCACCGGTGGAGTAGTGGATGGCGACGAATTCGAACGCATTCTGGCGGTCTGTCAAAAGCATAATCTCTGGCTGATGAGCGACGAATGCTACTCGCATTTTGTTTACGAGCCGCATAAGCCGTTCTCCATCGCCAGCGTAAAAGATTCCAAGAGTCGATTGATCATCATCGGATCGGTGTCGAAGACATTTGCGATGACGGGCTGGCGCATTGGTTATACGTTGGCGCCCGAGCCGTTGATCCAAGCCGTGATCAAGGTCCAGAGCCAGTCCACATCAAACCCCACATCGATTGCGCAGTACGCTGCTCTCGAAGCGATGCGCGGCTCCATGGATACCGTCCCGCCGATGCTTGCGGAATACGCCAAGCGACGGGAGTGCATCGTGAAGGGGCTGCGGGCAATTCCTGGAATTGAATGTGAATGGCCTGGCGGCGCGTTCTATGCGTTTCCAAATATTTCCGCGCATTTGCAAGGCACGCATCCACTGGCAAAAAGCTGCACGGACCTGGCCAAAGACCTTCTGGAAAAAGCGCACGTCGCACTTGTGCCCGGCGAAGCATTCGGCGCGCCGGGCTTTCTGAGGCTGTCGTACGCCACTTCGATAGAAAGGATTGAAGAAGGGCTCCGGCGATTGAACAAGTTCTTCGCTCGCGCTGAAGCTGCCGCTTGATTGTGCCCGAACCCGTTCTAACACGCATCGATCCTTTCTTCAGTCCGCGGCCATGGGGAGCCCGCTCGCTGGCCCCACTTTTCCCGGACAAAACCAATTTGCAGCAACCCATTGGGGAAGCGTGGTTGACCGCGCTGGACTCTCGCGTTGCGAATGGCCCCTATGCGGATATGCAGCTCGGAGAGAGTTGGCGAGCCATGCCGCTCGAGTGGCGAGGCACGCGATCCGGGCACTACTACGAATTCCCGCTGCTTGTAAAATTTTTGTTTCCCACCGATAAGTTATCGATCCAGGTGCATCCGGACGACGCGTTTGCCAGCAAGTTTGAGCAACCCGCCGGAGGCCGTGGCAAAACGGAAATGTGGCACATTGTTTCCGCAGAGCCCGGTGCGGAGTTGTTGGTCGGTTTAAAACCCGGAGTTGGCCGGGAACAGTTTGTTCGTGCGGCTGCCGATGGAACGGTTGAGGGCCTGTTTGTGCGGTATCCAGTACGTGCAGGGGAAACTTACTTCATTGAAGCCGGAACACTGCACGCGATTCTGCCTGGCATGGTCGTGTGCGAAATTCAGGAATATTCGGACTTAACGTATCGGGTATACGATTATGGCCGCTTGGACGCTCAAGGCAAATCTCGCGAACTGCATCTGCAGAAAGCACTGGAAGTGACGCGCTTTGATGGGACAGGGAGCGGGAAAATTCCGCCTCTGGCACTGCATTCGCCCGACGCCGACAAACACTTGCTGGCCGCCTGCGAGTTCTTTGCCACGGAACGTTGGGACTGCGATCGGACGACCCTCATCGAGGGCGATCCCAGCGAATTTCAATTGATTGTCATTTTGTCTGGACGGGGCAAATTGTACGACGAGGAAATCGGCTATTCATTCGTTCCAGGACAAGCGTGGTTCTTGCCGGCCAGACTGTCCCTGGCCATATTGCAGCCCAGGGAGCCAACGTCACTTTTGCGTATCACCGTTCCAGACAAAGACATTCTGCATGCTCAGTTGTTACGGATGGGATTCGAACCGCAAATCATTTCTCGCGTCTTGATAGGGTAAGGTGGATGGCTGACAAGAAACTCACTGCCCACGCCGTAATCCTTGCGGGAGGACGCGGCACACGCTTTTGGCCGCGCAGCCGGACGTGTACTCCGAAACAGTTGCTGAACATCGTGGGCAAAACCACCATGCTGGAACAAACCATGGATCGCTTGCGCCCACTCTTTGCAACAGACCGTATCTGGTCAGTGACAAATGCGGAACAGACGGAGGCCCTACAGAAGCAATTACCGGGTGCGGCCCATAAACGAGTCTTGACGGAGCCCGTGGGTCGAAATACAGCTGCAGCCATTGCGCTAGCTGCCATCCACATCCGGCACGCGGCAAAAGGCGACGCACTTATGGCGGTTTTGCCTGCCGACCAACACATAGCACAGCCGGAGCGCTACAGAAGAATTGTCCGCGTGGCCCTCAAGATCGCACGAACACAAGAACGTATGGTAGTGCTGGGCATTCCACCCACGCGACCAGAGACGGGCTACGGTTACATCGAACGCATAGAACAACCGTTCACGATTGATGGCTTTCCTGCCTTTCCAGTACGCCGCTTTGCGGAAAAACCAGAGTTGGCAACGGCAAAAAAGTACCTCGCCTCGGGCCGATATCAGTGGAATGCCGGAATGTTTTTCTGGCGCGTCTCCACTTTTCTGGACGCCCTCCGAAAGTTTCTGCCGAAAACTTATAAGGCGATGGAATCTCTCTCTAACCACATTGGAAAGCGCAGCTACGATTCGACGCTTAAGAAGATTTATCCGACGGTGCAAAATATCTCAGTAGATTACGCCATACTGGAAAAGGTGACCGCAGCCAGCGCGGGGCCTCCCGCCCAACCAGCCAAAGTGTTCGTGATTCCCGCGGAGGTTTCGTGGAGTGACATTGGTTCCTGGTCTGCCGTTTACGAGTTGCTCGCGAAACATCCAGGTGAAAACATTATGGCTGGAGCCGGTGAAACGATTGACGCCGAGGGCAATTTACTTTGGAGCCCGGACAAATTCGTCGCTGCTATTGGTGTGAATAATCTCGCTGTGGTTGAAACTCCTGACGCTCTTTTGATCTGTCCTCGCGACCGTGCACAAGACGTCGCAAAGATCGTCAAATTGCTTGAGCAACGCAAACTCACGAAGCTGCTCTGACGGCAAATCCACATCCAAATTGGCGCGGCAGTTCAAATAGACTTGCGGTTTCAGCGCCCACAACGCTTCGCGTATACTCACATAACATGCACACGATTAAATTTGGCACGGACGGCTGGCGTGGCATTATCGCCGAAGACTTTACGGTGGAAAATGCGCGTCTTGTGGCCACCGCGATTGCGCGGTACGTGATACGCGCAGAAGATCCCCGAAAAGGCATAGTGATCGGCTACGATCATCGACACACCGCAGATACCGTTGCCTTGGAGGTTGCAAACACTGTCAGCGCAACCGGCACGCCGGTATGGCTGGCCGACAAACCCTGCCCGACGCCGGCCCTTTCGCTACTGGTCCGGCAACGCAATGCCGCCGGCGGGATTGTAGTCACGGCGAGCCACAATCCGCACAACTGGAATGGCATTAAATACAAGGCGAGTTATGGAAGCAGCGCGCTGCCCTCGATCGTGGCTCAAATTGAGCACGAATTGGACGGGGTGTTGGCCACAGGAGTGGCGCTTATGCCCCCGAGAAAAGAGCTCATTCATTCACTGGAACCGCGCGCTCCTTATCTCGACACGATCGAGAAACTCGTCGACTGGCAACGACTGCGCGACGCAAAATTCCGTTTTGTGGTCGATCCAATGCACGGATCCGCGGCGGGTTTGCTGCACGAGCTCTTCACTCGAAACGGAATTACGAGTGAACAGATTCGAGGAACACGCGATTCCCGCTTTGGTGGAGTGCATCCGGAGCCGATCGAGCCGCACATTGACGCGCTGCGCAAGGCAGTTCTCGCCGGGAAATTTGACGCGGGCTTCGCAGCGGATGGTGATGGCGACCGCATTGGCGCTATCGATCGCGACGGAACCTTTGTGAATCCGCACCAGATTTTGGCGCTGCTGGTATGGCATCTCGCCGGCACACGCAAAATGCCCGGCGATATCGCCAAGACTTTCTCGGTCACCAAGCTCATCGACAAACTGGCCGCGAAATACGATCGCAAGCTGCATGAAGTCCCGATTGGCTTTAAATATATTTGCGAACTGATGCTCGAGCAAAACATCCTGATCGGTGGCGAAGAAAGCGGTGGCATCGGTACAAGCCTCTACCTTCCGGAGCGCGATGCCACGGTGTCTGCAATGTTATTAGCGGAACTTATGGCTTGGCATGGCAAATCCCTGGGCGAGTTACTTGACGTGTTGCACCGGGAATTTGGCGAATTTCACTATGGGCGCGTCGACTTGGACGTCAAGCCCGCGCAGAAACAGAAGGCCATCGAATATTTTTCAAACCGGAAGCTGAAAACGCTGGCGGATTGGCCGATTGTTCGTCGCGAGGATACGGATGGCATCAAAGTCTACCTTGGGGAAATCGGCTGGGTCATGACGCGGGCCTCCGGCACGGAAAATCTCTTGCGGATTTACTCGGAGACCAGCAAAGCCACGACCACCCAAGAAGTTTTGCGGTCTACGGTCGCTACCATCCAGGCCCTCTAGGAGTTGTGCATGCATACGGTCAACCTCGCGGAGAAATTTGCGAAATTTCAGGATTATTGGAATCCTCGCCTTCTTGGCGAGTTGAATGATTTCGCGGTCAAAGCGGTTAAACTAAAGGGCGAATTCATCTGGCATCATCACGACGTCGAGGATGAGTTATTTCTGGTTGTCAAAGGGGTTTTACGGATGCGCTTTCGCGATCGCGAAGAGACGGTTCGCGCGGGAGAGTTCCTGATCGTGCCGCACGGCGTGGAGCACCAACCGGCGGCGGACGAAGAAGTACACCTGATTTTGCTGGAACCAAAAGGCACATTGAACACTGGAAATGTCACCAATGAAAGGACCGTTCGCGAGCTAGAGCAACTCTAACGCCCGAGGCTGGCAACGCGAATGGACGGGGCTGCGATGGATCACCGTTTCTACACGCTAGACGTTTTCACTACAACGCGATTTCAGGGCAATCCTCTGGCGGTCATCACGGATGGCGACGGCCTGTCGAACGATCAAATGCAGGCCATTGCACGCGAGATGAATCTATCCGAAACCGTTTTTGTGCAGAAGCCTACTGACGATCGGGCCCTGGCGCGGCTGCGCATCTTCACCACCAAAGAAGAATTGAAGCTGGCGGGGCATCCAGTAATTGGTACGTGGTTTCTGCTGGCAGAACTCGGCGTTGTACCGGCCCAGGAAGGCGGCGTGCACATCTTGCAGCAAACCGGCGCAGGTGTTCTCCCCGTAGAGATACGATTCAAGGACGGGCGGCCGCAACGTGTCACCATGACGCAAAAAGAAGCGTCGTTTAAGCCTTCGAAAATTGATAAAAGGAAGCTCACCGGCGCGTTGGGAATTTCTCCTAAGGATCTCGACCCCAAACTCGAACCCGAGTTTGTATCCACGGGAATCTACAATTTGATGGTGCCACTGAAGAATCGCGCAGCTCTTGGCAAAATTCAGATGAGCATGGGGGAATTGGCACGGTTATTTGGAAAAGAAGCAGCACTGGCATACTGTTTCACGATGGGCTCCAATCACAGCATCTGGGCGCGGGGCATGATGCCATGGGAACTGTACGAGGACGCCGCAACGGGCTCCGCCGCGGGATCACTCGGTGCTTTTCTGGTCAAGCAGGGCCGCTTGGGAGCGGGTCACACCTTGAACATCATGCAAGGCGTGGAGATGGGCCGTCCCAGCCACATCGAAGTCGAAGTCACTCAGAACGGGAAGAAACTGACTCCGCGAGTGAGCGGCGCGGCGGTGAAGGTTTTTGAAGGAGTTATTCGAACCTGAACTGGAATCGGTCGCAGGACTATTCAACCTTCAACGACTTGCGATAATTATCGAGAATTCCATTTACAAAGCCGCCCGCTTCATCAGAAGAAAACTTCTTTGCCAAATCCACCGCTTCATTGATCACAATTTTTGCTGGCGTGTCCGTCGCTCGCATTTCGTGCATAGCCAAGCGCAGAATCGCCCGATCAATCGTTGCAATCCGTTCCAGGCGCCAATTCGCGGCATATTTGGCGATGATTTCGTCCAATTCCTTGGCATCGTGGGCCGCACCTTCGAAAAGCTGGTTCGCGAAGTTACGCGTCTGCGCCGCGCCCTTTGCGCTCTTCCAGAAATTCGATTTTAATCGCGAGGGTTCCTGCTGGCTCATGTCCCACTGAAACAGCATCTGCATGGCAAATTCACGGGATTTTGTACGCAGGGCCACTTTATTTGCCCCGGCCCTTGTTAGACGTTTTTGTGCTATTTCCACGTAATCTACGGACGAGATGCGCCATCTCCACCGCGCCAAGTCCCGCTTCAAAGCCTTTGTTACCGCTCTTCAGGCCCGCCCGATCGATGGCCTGTTCCAGCGTGTCGCACGTCAATACACAAAACATCACTGGCACGCCCGTGTCCATCTGGGCAAGTTGCAAACCGCGCGCTGTCTCGGAACAGACGTAATCGTAATGGGCGGTTTCGCCACGCAAAATGCAGCCGATGGCGATGATGGCATCGTATCGTCCGCCTTGCGCCATTTTCTTGGCGCCCAGCGGTAACTCAAATGCACCCGGCACATGGGCCACATCCACGCTTTTGCTTTCGGCGCCGCTGCGTTCCAGCGCGTCAAGCGACCCTTGAAGCAGTCGCTCCGTAATGAAACTGTTGAATCTGCTGACCACGACCCCAAATCGAAGTCCCTTTGCGCTCATTCCAGCATCGATCTTTCCCGGCTCAAGTTTTTCACTCATCGGTGGCTCATTTACCTTGGAATTGTGCTGTGCGCTTTTCCAGAAACGCTTTCGTTCCCTCGCGCATGTCTTCGGTAGCACAGCACAAGCCAAACAACGTTGCCTCGAGGAATAGACCTTCCATCACTGGCATTTCCACTCCACGTTCAATGGCTTCCATGCAATACTTCACGGCCAACGGCGCGTTTGCGATGATTTTCTTGGCCATTGTCTCCGCCGCCCAAAACAACTGCTCTGGTTGGTAAACGTGATTGACCAGTCCGATGCGCTGCGCTTCCTCCGCAGTGATCATCTCGCCGGTCAAGCAGAGTTCGTGAGCCGTGCCCTTGCCACAGAGACGAGCCAGGCGCTGCGATCCACCGTAACCCGGCAAAATGCCAAGCTTCACCTCTGGCTGACCGAGTTTTGCCGTCTTGCTGGCCAATCGAATCGAGCAACACAACGCCAATTCGCAACCACCACCCAGCGCAAATCCATTGATGGCGCAAATCGAAGGTTTGCCCATCGTTTCCAGAAGATGAAAGACTCCCTGGCCAAAGAGCGAAAACTCCTTGCCATTCACAGGCGTTTGTTGCGCAAGCTCGTTGATATCTGCTCCAGCCACAAAAGCCTTCTCGCCCGCCCCGGTAAGAATTAACACGCGCACCGTGTTATCGTCGCGCGCATCCAGTAAGACCTGGTGTAACTCTTCAACGGTTTGTCGATTGAGGGCGTTCAAGACTTTCGGGCGGTTAAACGTAATGTAAGCGATGCCGTCCTTTTTCTCGTACAACAAATTTTCATAGGCCATAGATGGTCCCTCACAAACTCATCGGCTTGGGATTCGCGGGATCCGAATAGTCGTAAAATCCACGCCCTGATTTCTTACCATGCCAACCTGCAAGGACCATGCGCTTCAGTAACGCAGGCGCGGCAAAACGCTTCTCCTTAAACTCATCGAACATGATTTGCGCGATGTAGTACGTAGTATCCAGCCCAACGAAATCCAGCAGCGTAAACGGCCCCATCGGATAGCCACACCCGAGCTTCATCGAATTATCGATGTCGACAACCGAACCGACACCTTCCTCCAACGCACGAATGGCGTCCAGAAGATAGGGCACGAGCAAACGATTGACGATAAAACCACCGCTATCGTGGGCCCGAACGGGCGTTTTCCCGAGCTTAGCGCCAAACTGCACCATCTCCTCATAAACCGCTGGCTCGGTAGCGATCGTCCGAACGACCTCGACGAGTTTCATCACCGGCACAGGATTGAAAAAATGTAAGCCGACGAAACGTTGTGGCCGCTTGGTTGCCGCCGCAATTTCCGTGATCGTCAGCGAAGAAGTGTTGCTGGCAAAGATGGTGTGGGGTGGGCAAAGTGGGTCGAGTGCGGCGAACAATTCGCGCTTCGCTGGCAACTGCTCGATGATGGCCTCTACAATCACGTCGCTATCCTTCAATTCGTCGACAGAAGTGACCCCTTTGAGCCGACCCCGGATTTCGTCTTTCGCGCTTTCGCTAATCGTCCCTTTTTCAACCAGACGAGCCAGATTCTTATCGATTCCCTTCAAGCCCTTGTCGACCAAATCAGAAGTGACTTCGCGCACAATCGTC